>OKST01000047.1_pt1 | contig 113897 bp, 107 predicted proteins | sample 1606341 | NCBI WGS metagenome assembly OKST01 (sample SAMEA3879563, study PRJEB24766) | human gut metagenome | biome: human-associated habitat; feature: feces | place: USA | collected 1985/1987 | reverse complement strand
AGTCCGGCTGCGATGCCACGCTCGCGCGGATGCGCCGCAAGTACGACACGGCGGCCTTCTTCGCCGTGACGGAGCGGCTGCGCCGGTATTTCCCGGGCTGTGCGCTTACGGCGGACATGATCACGGGCTTCCCCGGAGAGACGGAGGACGATCAGGCGCAGGCTGTGGCATTCCTGGAGCGGGTCGGCTTTGCGGCCGTGCACGTGTTCCCGTATTCCCGCCGCCCCGGTACGAAGGCGGACGCCATGCCCGAGCAGCTCAGCCACGCCGTAAAATCCGCGCGCGCGCACGCGGCGCAGCGTGTGGCCGACGACTGCAAGCAGCGCTATCTTGCGCAGCAGATCGGGCAGATTTTGCCGGTCCTGTTCGAGACGGAGCAGGACGGACGCTGGGTCGGGCACTCGGATAACTATTGTCTGGTCAGCGTCGCGGGGGACGATTTGCGCGGCGTTGTGAAAAATGTCAAAATCTCTGCCATATCCGGGCAAATGCTTGTGGGGGATTTGGTTTGACGCGTCATCCGGATGGTGTTAGAATTTTCTCAATCCATGCGGAATGTTCTGCAATGGGGCGATTTCAGCGCAGGAGGCGATTTTTGTGACTCGAAAGGATACATTCAATTTTTCCGCCGGACCGTCCGTGCTTCCGGAGGAAGTGCTTCAGCAGGCACAGGAAGAACTGCTCAATTATCACGGGACGGGTATGTCCGTGATGGAGATGAGTCACCGAAGTCAGGCGTTTTCCGACATTTTTCAGGAAGTGCAGGCGCGTTTTCGCAGCGCATTGTCCGTCCCGGACACACATGCGATCCTGTTTTTGCAGGGCGGCGGCACGTCGCAGTTTTCCATGATCCCGCTCAACTTGATGGGGGCGCACGGCACGGCGGATTACGCCGTGACCGGGCACTTTTCCGGCAGCGCCGCCAAGGAAGCCGAGAAGTACGGCACGGTGCACATCGCGGCCGACACCTCTACCTGCGGTCACACCCGCATCCCGCAGCAGAGCGAGCTGCAGCTCACGGCCGGTGCTTCGTATTTTTACTATTGCGCCAACAACACCATCTACGGCACGGAGTGGCAGTATATACCCGAGACCGGCGGCGTGCCGCTCGCGTGCGATATGTCGTCCGACATTCTCTCGCGCCCGGTGGACGTGTCGAAGTACGGCGTGATCTTTGCTGGTGCGCAGAAGAACATGGCACCCGCGGGGCTCACGGTCGCGATCGTTGACCGTGCGCTTGCCGGACACGAGCTGCCCATCACGCCGGTCATGTACAGCTATCAGCGCATGATCGACAAGGACTCAATGTATAACACCCCGCCGTGCTGGAATATCTACATCCTCGGCCTCGTGCTCACATGGCTCGAGCAGCAGGGCGGTGTGGAAGGTATGCAGCGGCTCAAGCATGCGCGCGCCGCGAAGGTGTACGATTTTCTCGACAACAGTGCGCTCTTTCACGCCTGCGCACAGCCGGGCTCGCGCTCGGACATGAACGTTACGTTCCGCACCGGGGACGATGCGCTCGATAAGGAGTTTATCAGCGGTGCTGCTGCGCGCGGTCTGCTCAACCTCAAGGGACACCGCGTTGCCGGCGGCATGCGCGCCTCGCTCTACAATGCGATGCCGATGGCGGGTGTGGATGCGCTTGTCGATTATCTGAAACAGTTTGAGGTGGAACACCATGTATAACATAAAGACCATGAACCATATTTCTCCCTGCGGCCTGCAGAAGCTCGAAGCGCGCGGCTGCACCGTCGGGGAGAACGTTTCCGATCCGGACGGCCTGATCCTGCGTTCGGCAGACCTGCATGACTACGCGTTCGAGCCGAGCTTGATCGCCATCGCGCGCTCCGGCGCCGGCACGAACAACATCCCGCTGGAAGAGTGCTGCCGCCGCGGTATCGTCGTCTTCAACTCGCCCGGCGCGAACGCCGAGGCGGTCAAGGAGCAGATCCTCTGCTCGCTCGTGCTCTCGTCTCGCGATGTGCTCGGCAGCATCGACTGGGTCAAGGGGCTCAACGGGCGGGGCAAGGACATCCCCGCGCTCGTTGAAAAGGGCAAATCGCAGTTTGCTGGCCCCGAGCTTATGGGCAAGACACTCGGGGTGATCGGCCTCGGCGCGATCGGCGCGCTGATCGCAAACGCTGCTGTTTCGCTCGGTATGACCGTCTGCGGGTATGATCCGTATCTGTCCGTGGATGCCGCATGGCGTCTGTCGCGCGATGTCAAGCACGAGGTGAATCTCGACGGCATCTATGCCAAAGCGGATTATATCAGCATCAATGTCCCGTATACGGATACGACGTACCATATGCTCGATGCCAAGGCATTTTCCAAGATGAAGGACGGCGTGCGCATCATCAACGAATCGCGCGCCGAGATCGTGGATGACGACGCCATGCTTGCCGCCATCGCCTCCGGCCGCGTCGGCAAGTATGTCACGGACTTCCCGAACGAGAAGGTCGTCGGTGTGGATAACATCATTGCCCTGCCGCATCTGGGCGCCTGCACGCCCGAGAGCGAGGAAAAGTCCGCAGTCATGGCTGCGCGCGAGCTGTATGACTACCTCGCCAACGGCAACATCAAAAATTCCGTCAACTTTCCGGACGCGACACTCGAGCGCATGGGTGTCAGCCGTGTGTGCATCCTGCACCAGAACGTGCCGACGATGCTCAACCAGTTCCTCGAGATCGCCTGCAGCACCGGCCTGAACGTGGAGAACATGATCAACAAGGCCTACGGCGCGTACGCCTATGCCATGATGGATCTCAACGGCTGCCTTGACGATGACCAGATCGCAAGGATCGACCGTATTCCGGAGGTCATCCGTGTGCGCGTGGTGTAACGGAATATGCAAAACAGCCGCTCCCGACCGGGAGCGGCTGTTTTGCGCCTGAAAGCTTATTTTTCTTTCTTTGCCGACACGAATTCGGCGAATTCGCGCAGCTGCGGAACCTTGCTCAGTGCAAAGTATAGCGCCAGACCGCCCGCAACGCCGACGGCAGCCTGACAGGCGTTGCCCGGGATCTCGCCGGCGGCGGCCAGACCGTAACCGAGGATGAAGTCCTCAAACACGAAGTAGCCGAGAACCATGATGATCTCGCCGCAGATGGCGCTCAGCAGCGCAAAGCCGAAGTTTTTCTTGCGGCAGGCGCGGAAGATCAGCGCTGCGACCACGGCGGCGCACCCTTTGACGACGAGCGTGCCGGGGGCGTAGCTCATGTAACCGGAGATCACGTCTGCAAGGCCGGAGCCGAAGCCTGCAGCCACACCGCCGTAGAGCGGACCTGCCAGCAGAGCGGCGAGCACGACCACAATGTCGCCGGCATTGAGATAGCCGCCGGTGACGGTCGGGATCTTGATGACGAGGGTTGCCACGCAGCACAGAGCCATGAGCATGGCGGTGTAGACGAGGTTTCTGAGTTTCTGGTTCATAAGTATCCTCTTTTCCTGTTATTGTGACAAGCATACGATAACCGACAGAAATATGCAAGGGTTGAGTTCGACGAAAAATGCTGATATACTGTTTCGAGAAATGGAGGATATGACCATGACCAAGAAACTGTACGATCTGGACAGCCATCGGCGCGATTTTACCGCCGAGGTGCTCCGCTGCGACGCGGACGGCGAGCGCTATGCCGTAGTGCTGGATCAGACCTTGTTTTTCCCGGAGGGCGGCGGGCAGCCGGCGGATACCGGCGTGCTCGGCGGTGCGCGCGTGCTGGATGTTCAGATCACGCAGGAGGCGATCGTGCACTATACCGACGCACCGCTCACGCCCGGTGCGCAGGTGCGCGGAGAGATCGACTGGCCGCAGCGCTTCCGGCGTATGCAGGGACACTCCGGCGAGCATATCATCTCGGGGCTCATCCACAGCGAATACGGCCTTGACAACGTCGGCTTCCACCTCGGGCAAGACACGATCACGATGGACTATAACGGCGAGCTCACGTGGCCGCAGCTCATGCACATCGAGCAGCTGGCCAACGAAGCCGTGTATCGCAACGTGCCGATCCGCACGGAGTACCCGTCGCCGGAGCAGCTTGCGCAGATGACCTACCGCAGCAAGCTCGACCTCACGGAGGATGTGCGCATCGTGACCGTCGAGGGCTATGATGTCTGCGCCTGCTGCGCGCCGCACGTGTCCTGCACAGGCGAGATCGGCGCCATCAAGTTCACGTCCGTCATGCGTCATCGCGGCGGAATCCGTGTGACGATCCTGTGCGGCGCGGACGCGCAGAGCGATTACCGCACCAAGAGCGCACAGATCGCGGCGCTCTCGGCGCAGCTGTCCGTGCGGCAGGCGGACGTTGTTCCGGCTGTGCAGCGTCTGCTCGATGAGATCGCACAGCTCAAGGCTGCGGCCGCAGAGCTTGAGAACCGGCTCAACGCACAGCGCCTGCAGCAGCTGCACGAGACGCCCGGCAGTATCTGCGTCATCGACCGCTTTGACGATCCGGTCGCCATGCGCGAATTTGTCAATGCCGGTATGCTGCTCGCAGGCGGTGTTTGCGCCGCCTTTACCGGCAGCGACGCGGATGGCTATCGCTATATCATCGGCAGCCGCACGCTGGATCTGCGTGCCGAGGCAAAGGCAATCAATGCAGCTATCGGCGGCCGCGGCGGCGGCAAGCCCACCATGATCCAGGGTTCGTGCACCGCACCGGCGGACGCGATCAAGGCGTTTTTCGCCGCTTATCCCGGGAAATGAAATGTACATCTTTGCTCAGTATGTCAAGAACCTCGTAGAGTTTCGCCGCCGGAGCGGCGAAAGAAAGTCCAATCATTTTCTTCGGCGACATGCGCGGCGAAGAAAATACTTCTCAGGCTGCAAGTGTGGAATTTGTGCGCCGTAGACGCACAAATTATGCGCGCAGCAGACTGCAGCCCCTTTGTCAAAAAGGAATACTTTTTGACAGTTTCAGGCGTGGTGCTCCTTCTTGGCAGCCTTGCCGAAGTGGAGCTCCTTGAGACCCTCGACCTCGTCACACACGGGCTTGAAGCTGCAGCTCGCGCAGTCGAGATCCTCGGGCATACCCTCGAGGATGGTGTTCATGGTCTTGGTCACGTCCTCGATCTTCTTGGCCGTGGCGTGCAGGGCCTTGAAATCGACGTCCTTGGTGACGAAGATCACGCGCACGTTGGTGATGTTCGGGTTTTTCTTATACTGCTTGATGAAGTCGCAGCCGACCTTGTAAAACGAGATGCCCTTCTTGACGGCCTTCTTGCTCACGCGGATCTGCTCACGGCTGCTCTCGGGCGAGACGCGCATCATGTAGCCGTCCGGGAAGACGTGATACTTCACAAACTCGATGTTGCGGATGGCGGCATAGGTCGCGTCCTTCTGCTCGACGTCGATGTCCTTGACGCCGAGGATGACAATGCGCGCAAACGGCACGTCGCCTTTGATCTCCTTCATGTCCGGACCGTAGAGCAGCACCTCGTCGCTCGGGACAAGCGCGGCATCGGACGTGACGCAGGTGAAGTTCACGGCCTCGTTCGCGCCGCCGCCGAGCTCATACGCCGCGTCGCGCAGCAGCACCAGCTCGCTCTCGCCGTTGTCCTTCCACGCGTCGCGCTCTTTATATGCCCACTTCTGCGTCGGCGCGCCGAGCAGGTCGTTCGTTTCGCGGATAAAGCTATCGTAAAGTTCCATGTTTTTCATGTTCGTTCCTCCTCAGATTGTCCCGGCTCAGAAGATGCCCAGGTTGTGCAGCGCCTCGTGGACACCGACCATGATGTTGGAGTCCTCCGGCAGCTCAAACACGCTCTTGCCGCGGATGTCGTTGGCGGCGTGCTGCGGATCGGTGGGGATGTAGGCGAGCACCGGCACCCCGTCGAGCTTGACGAGGTCGTTCATGCTCGGGTCAACGACGCGGTTGACGATCATGCCGATGCGCTCGTAGGTGATGAGGTCGTCGGCGGCCTCCTTGATCTCGCGGCAGACGTTCACGCCCTTGGCGCTCTGGTCGGTGACCAGCACGAGGTGCGAGACCTGCTCCATGACGCGGCGGCTGATCTGCTCGATGCCGGCCTCACCGTCGATGACCACATAGTCAAAGTCGTTGGCGAGCATGCTGATGACTTCCTTGAGGTAGGAGTTGACCGAGCAGTAGCACCCGGCGGCCTCCGGACGGCCGATGGCAAGGAAGGCAAAGCCCTCGCACTCGACCATGGTGTCGAAGATGCGGAAGCGCGCCTCGTTGAGCACCTCGATGGCTTGCCGGTACTCGCCGCGCTCCGAGGTCTGGATGACCTCATTGCGGATGTCGTCGATCGTGTGCTCGACGTGCACGCCCAGCGCCGTGGACAGGCCGACGGCCGGGTCTGCGTCGATGGCGAGGATGCGCTTGCCGGGAAAGGCCTCCACGAGCTCGCGCACGATCGCCGAGCACAGAGAGGTCTTGCCAACGCCGCCCTTCCCCGCGACGGCGATGATCTTGGCTTTCGTTTTGTTTTCTTCCATAGTGCGTTCCCTCCTGCGGCTAAAATAACGGTCAAGCCTGTGGCTTTGCTTGCATCCATCCTACCACAGGCCGGCCGGTTTTTCTGTGTCCACGTCACAGTCCGCCGCAGCCGGCGGGCCGAAAACGCGGACATTTGCGCCGCTCTTGTATAATTTTCGACAAAGTTTGGGCTGCGCGTTCTTTTTTTGTCAGGATTTCAAAAAAAGAATTGCGAAATTTATCACGTATCAGTATAATGTTTTACACAAGCTCTCGTCAAGTGCTTGTTGCAAAATTCACGAATCCAGACAAGTTTTTCTATCAAAAGGAGTGCAATATGCGCGGCATTGAAACCGGAAAGGTACGTATCCGTCACGAAGTGTTCACGGAGATCGCACGTCTCGCCTACGAGGGCGGCGATTATGCCAAGCGGCTCGAAGAGCTGCCGTTCAAGATCATCCCCGGTGAGATCGGTACATACCGGGACAGTCTGTTTCTCGAGCGTGCCGTCGTCGGCGAACGGCTGCGGTTGGCTATGGGACTGCCGCTGCGCAAGTTTTCGGAGTTTTCGCTGCTGTCGGACGGTGTGGAAAAAGCGCTCGATCCGGAGGTCTACTACGAAAAGCCGCTCATCAATGTCATCAAATTCGCCTGCAACAAATGCCCCGACAACGTCGTGAAGATCACGAACGTGTGCCAGGGCTGTCTGGAGCATCCGTGCATGGCGGTCTGCCCGCGGCAGGCCATCACGCGCATCAACGGGCAGGCGCACATCGACCCCGACAAGTGCATCAACTGCGGCAAGTGCGTCAAGGCTTGCCCCGTTCAGAACATAACGCTCAAAGACGGCAAGTTCCGTTTCGCCGGGCATTGTCTCGGGTGCACGGCTTGTTCTTTCAACTGTCCGACCAATGCGATAAACATCGGAATGCTCAACGGCTGGAAAGCCAACGGAGCTTACAACTTCGGTGCGTCTACCGATGGGCTCACGGAAAAGGACGTTTGCAGATATTGCCATAAGTCGTATATCAGATACTTCGAAAGACACGGAATAATTCTGGGGAAAGATAAAAAATAATTCGAGGGTAGTATGAGAAAAATACTTATTGCCGAGGATAATACCGAGCTCAGCGACATGATGAGAAACTACCTCATCAAAGCGGGTCACACCGTTTATCAGGCGTTCAACGGGGCGCAGGCTCTGGAATATGCCAAGAGCATGCAGCCCGACCTCGTGCTGCTGGACATAATGATGCCCGTCATCGACGGGTACGAAGTTTGTCGTTCGCTCCGCCGCGAGATGAGCATACCTGTCATAGTGGTGTCGGCAATCGTCGGTGAAGACGAAAAACTCAAAATGTTCGAACTCGGCGCCGACGACTATATGACCAAACCTTTTTCGTTCAAGGAAATGGTCGGCAGAGTCAACGCGCAGTTGCGCAGATATTACGAATTCAACACGCAGGAGAAATCCGAGCGCGTATACGGCAAAATGAAGATTTCTTCCACTCGCCACGAAGTGAAAGTGGACGGAGAAACCGTCAACCTCACGCTCAAAGAGTTCAATTTGCTTGACTATCTCACCAAAAACGCGAACCAGATTTTCAGCAAACAGAAACTTATCGACGTTGTGTGGGGGTATGACGAATACATCGACGAGAACACGGTTGCCGTGACCGTCGCAAGACTGAGAGAAAAACTCGCAAAGTACGGCATTGAAAACGTCGTCACCGTGTGGGGTTTCGGTTATAAATGGCAGGACTGAGAAGAAAACGCAATTATGTTCAGGAAGCACTCACCGCGCTCAATGCGGGTGACGTTGCCACGCCCATTCAGATACGCGGCAGTGTCGCCGAGAAGCGTCTTTTGAGGCAACTTGAAAAACTGCGTTCTTCCGTGCTCGAAAGAGAGTTTACCGAAGCGAGGATTGTTGAACAGAATAAACTTGCAATCGCAAGCGTGGCGCATGATATCAAAACGCCGCTTGCGCTCATATCGGGATATGCCGAGTGTTTGCAGGACGGAATGGACGACAAAGATTATTTGTCGCTCATATCCGAAAAGACGGAACAACTGAACGGACTTGTTCTGAAACTCGTCGAAACGTCCCAGCACGAAATCAGCGAAATTCCGAAACTCCGCGACCTTGTCGACACAAAAATGTTTTTCGGCAGTCTGCTTGAAAAATTCGAGCCGGTTGCAAAACAGAAAAACATAAAATTCAAGGTGCGCAAAATTCCTTCCGCGCACATCTACGTCGACAAACAGGAAATGGAAAGAGTGGTGCAAAACCTCATTTCCAACGCCGTCAAGTACACCGACGAAGGCGGCAGTATCGAAGTGTTCTGCAAACGCGAAGGCGAGTCGTTTGTACTCAACGTGCAGGACACGGGCAGAGGAATCGACAGAAAAAGCATACCTTTCGTTTTCGACAAATTTTACATGGAAGAGTCGTCGCGTACGGACTCGAAAAGTTCGGGGCTCGGACTTTACGTCACAAAATACATCGTCGAAAAACACGGCGGCACGATTAAGGTAAAAAGCAAGAAGGGCAAAGGGTCGAGGTTTATCGTAAGCCTGCCGGAAGTTGCCGACACGCAGACTCCCACGCAACGTTTCGAAAGAATGCCGAAGTTCGCAAAACTGCTTTTATTTGCCTTTTTTGGGTGGATAATGCCCGGTGTTCTGCGCGTTATGCGTTATTTCGAGTCAAAACGGCTCAGCACATTCGTAATCGGAATTCTGGCTTTGCCGATGTTTATGTTCATATTCCCCGTCGACTTTATTTCTGAAATTCTCTACAACCGAATGGTCTTCGCTATGGACTGACACTCCGTCCGAACCGCCTTGCTTGGCGGTTTTGTTTTTGAAATCAGGATTGTTTGCAGGGTAATAAACGTATTCGGAGAAGTTTGAGTTTTGGATTGTGCGTAGAATGTGCAAGAGACGACCTGCAAAAGGTGTTTGCGCGCTGTTTTGTTATGCTTGAAATATATCGTAGTTTTGTTTATAATAAATATATCGGTATTCCGATCAAGGAGTGATTATGAAAAAATACGACGCAGTAGTTATCGGTGCGGGTAACGGCGGTCTTGTAGCCGCCATACGTATTTTGCAGAAAGGCAAAAGCGTGCTCGTGCTGGAAAGATGGAATACGCCCGGCGGATTTGCCACAAGTTTCAAGCGCGGCAGGTTCGAGTTCGAGGCGTCTTTGCACGAACTCAACGACTACGGCCCCGCCGACAATCCCGGCGACGTCCGCAAGCTCTTCGAAGAGCTCGGCGTGCATGATAAAATCGATTGGATAGAGAGCCGCGAAGCCTATCGCGTTATTACTCTCGACGGCAAATACGACGCCCGCATAAAGCTCGGCAAGGAAGGGTACAAACAGTCCCTTGAAAAGTATTGCCCGGGTTGCGGCAAATACATCGACGATTTCTTTGCGATTGCCGAAGAAATCAGACTTGCGCAGGCGTATACCGCAAGCGTCAACGGCGTCACGGATAAAGAGTATATGAAAAAGCATTTTCCCAACTTTATCCGCGTCGGTTCTTACAGCGTGAACGAAGCGTTCCGCGCTATGGGCTTCCCGCAGAAACTCATTGATATCATGAACGCGTATTGGTGCTATCTCGGCGCGCATTGCGACGACCTGAGCTTTATTCACTATTGCTCGATGGTGTATCGTTACGTTATCCGTTACGCGTACATGCCGAAAGCCCGTTCGCACGAACTGTCGCTTGCTTTCGACCAAAGAATAAGAGAACTCGGCGGCGACATCTGGTACAACAGCTGCGTAACGCGCATTCTCACCGACAAGGACAAAAACATCTGCGGCGTCGAACTCGCAGACGGCACTCGTGTCGAAACACGTTATATCGTCGCAAACTGTTCGCCTCACGTTGTGTACGGTCAGCTTATGGACCCCGCGGCGGTTCCCGAAGAGGCAATCAAGAACTGCAACACGCGTAAATTCGCGGGCAGAGGGTTCTGCATGTTCCTCGGACTCAACAAGTCTCCGCAGGAACTCGGCATAACCGACCACAGTTACTTCATCTACAACTCCATGGACACCGCAAAAGAGTACGAGACCATGAAGAAGATAAGCACAAACAACTGTCAGGCGACGTGCTGCCTCAACCTTGCAAACCCCGAATGTTCACCCGAGGGCACGACGATGATGTATTTCACCACGCTGTTCACGAGCGACGATTGGGCAAACGTCAGCGAGAAAGATTATACTCGCGTCAAGAACGAAGTCGGCAGCAGAATGATTGACGTCTTTGAAAAAGCGACGGGCATAAAAATCCGCGACAGCATCGAAGAAGTCGCAATAGCAACGCCCATGACGTATGCCAGATACTGCGGACACCCCGAAGGCACGATTTACGGCTATGAGTCCCAGTACTGGGACGGACTTATGCCCAGATTGCAGATGATGCGCGAAGAAGTGTACGTCAAAGGTCTGCGTTTTGCGGGCGGTTGGTCCATGCGTCTTTCGGGCTATTCCAGTGCATACAACTCCGGCGACATCGTCGGACGCCAGACTGCGGGCGACCTTGTAAGGGAGGACAAATAATATGGCTTACAAATTCAAGAAACAGATTTTCGGATTTATGGATATGTTGCGTTTTGCGGGAATGGTGCCGCGCCGTCGTGAAATATTCGCGAACGCGCCCGCAACTCCCTTGCCTACGACTTACAAGGTCAACATCACCGCAAAAGCGTTGCACCCCGGCAAACAGTTTGTCAAAATCGCGGCAATCGACGCTCACGCTGACGATCTCAAAACTTTCAAATTCGTTGCGGACGGCGTGAAGACGAAGAAACTCGCGACGTTCAGGTCGGGGCAGTATATCACGATAACCGCAAACGTCGGCGACAGCAGGGTAACGAGAGCGTACACGCTTGCGTCTTCTCCTCTCGACGCGCTCGAAAAAGGGTTTTATACAGTCACAATCAAAGGTGTAGGTATCCTTTCGGATTATATGTGCGCGCAGGCAAAGGTCGGCGACGTGCTGGAAATCAGCGAACCGTCGGGCGATTTCTGCTATGAACCTCTCCGCGACAGAAAGCATATCGTTGCCGTTGCGGGCGGCGTTGGAATTACGTCTTTGCTTTCCATGGCGAAATCCGTCTACGAAGGCACGGAAGACTGCACGATGACTTTCTTCTACTGTGTCGCAAGCAAACACGAACTTCTGTTCACGGACGAACTCGACGCAATGAACGGCGACAAAATCAAGGTCGTTTACGTTGTCGAAAAAGGCGACGCGGAAGGTTGCGAAAAAGGACTTATGTCTGCCGACCTCGTGAAAAAGTATGTCGACAAACCGTTCACTCTCTTTATGTGCGGCTCGGACGGCATGTACGAATTCGTCAAAAAAGAACTTGCACCCTTCAATCTCCGTATCAAAGACGTTCACACTTCTCCCAACGGCATCCAGGACAGAAAGGTCGAAAAGAAAGCGACGTACAACCTCACGGTGGTTATGCGCGAAAACAAGTACACCGTTCCTTGCCGCAACGACGAAACCTTGCTTGTGGCAATGGAAAGAGCGGGAATACACGCTCCGTCCAAATGCCGCGCGGGCGGTTGCGGTTTCTGCCGCAGTAAGCTGGTGAGCGGTGAATACACCGCCGCGCCCAACCGCGACAAACGCAGGATTGCCGATTTCAAGTTCGGTTGGGTTCATCCTTGCTGCATCTATCCCGACAGCGACATAACCATCGAAGTGCCGCAGGGCTGATATTATGAAGATTTTGTTTGTGTGTTCGAGCAACGTTTGCAGAAGTCCGTACGCGGAATACGTGTTCCGTCGTATGGTCGAGCAAAGTCCCGTGTTGTCCGCGGCGGGGATTGAGGTTTCCTCGTCTGCCGTGTTCAACAAAAGCAAAGAGATTTTCCCGAAAGCCGTCGTGAGCTTGCAAAGAGAAGGATTTGACAAGGATTATATCCTGTCGCACAAACCCTCTTTCAAGTGGTGCGATATGAAGCGGTTTAAGGACGCCGACGTCATCATCGGAATGTCAAAAATGCACAAATGGCTGACACCTCTTGCTTACAGGAAAAAATTTCTCACGCTTTCGGAAGCGGCGGAAGGAGAGTACAAGCCTTTGCCTGACCCTTTCCTTTACAAGTCGCAGGAAGAGTACGACAAGGTTATGAGCCTGATAAAAGCCTATCTTGCCGAGTATGCCGCAAAGCTCGAAAAACAGTTTGCCGAGAAGGCAAAAAGCTGACTTTTGCAGTGCGACTGCCGCAAACAAAAATCGCGGGTTGTTTGACTTACAAATAAAACCCACCGAAAAGTGTCCGCGGTAGCAAAACGCAGTCCTAACAGCAAATAAACGTAATTTACCCGAACTTAAACGCAGAAATGCAAACGAAAAGCCGCGTGTTTACGCGGCTTTTGATTTCGGTTGTGTGCCTTTACGGCACTTGTGTCGCAAGGTTGCGACTGCAAGTCACTTGCGCATAGCCCAGAAGAGGGCTTGGCTTATGCGACTTGCCGCTTTATCCGTTTTGTTTGCTTTTCTTACGGATTTGTTGTTGTTCATAAAGCACCTCCTGAAAAAATACTGTTGATTTATTTTCGCCCATATTGTATTATCAATACATAAAGAATGCATTAAATTTTTGGCTTTCGGTTTCTCAATTATTGCCATAATAAATCAAAATATGCATTTTTCAGGGAGGCAATTATGCTTGCGGAATACGAACTCAACCGTGAACGCGACGAAAATATTTTCGTGATGTGCGAGGACGACGGCGTCTGTCCGGTGCACTTTCACCGCAAAATAGAGGTTATGTACGTTCTCGAAGGTGAAAAGAAAATCGTTGCCGCAGGCAAGGACGTCGTTCTCAAGAAGGACAATATCTTTTTTGCCAACAGCTACGAAATGCACGGTTACGAAGCGTGCCCCGACAGTAAACAGATTGTCATCGTGTTCCCCAACAGAATGTTGCGCGATTATTATGCGGAGTTTGGAGACAAACTGCCGCTCGGCAACGTAATAGAGGACGAAGAATTCTGCCGCAGTCTGTTGCCGCACTTCCGCGCTTTTGCCGAAAGCGGCGAAAACGCGCTCGTTATGCAGGCGCATTGCGATATGCTGCTCGGCAAAATCATAGGAAAGTTGGGCGTCAGAGAGGGGACAAAGGACAGGCAGTCGTTTGTAGACTCATTGCTTGCGTACATAAACGAAAATTATGCCGAGGAAATCGACCTCGAAACCATGGCGGAGCATTTCGGGTATAGTAAGTACTATTTCTCGCGCATGTTCAACGGTGCGCTGGGCACGTCGATTACCGATTACGTGTCCGCAGTCAGACTCATACACGCGCTCGATATGTTGCGTCGAACGGGGTGCACGGTGTCGCAAGCCGCGCTGGAATGCGGGTTTTCAAGCCTGCCGACTTTCTACCGCGTGCTCAAAAAGAACTACAACTACAAGTCCGTAAAGGAACTGCTTTGACTTTGCGGCGTATGCGCCGCCGTCAGTCGCACCCGACGCGCCGCGGAAATGGCGCGTTTTTCTTTTGCGGAGTGCCTGCGGGCAGGTGCGGCGTTAAGTTATTTCTCATTACTTGACAAAAAGGATTGTTTTGCTGTACAACTTTTCTGAACATAAGAGGTAAATATGATTATAGATTTTCACGCTCACATTTTTACGGACGCCCTTGCGCCGAAAGCGCGCGAAGTGCTCATCAAAAACGCAGGCGATGCTTACACGCATTGCACGGATATGACAAAGTCGGGGTTGGTTGCGTACATGGACGCGCACGGCATCGACAAATCCGTCGTGTTGCCTATCGTCACAAAACAGCACCAGACGGTTACCATAAACGAATGGGCGAAATCCATTTGTGATGACAGAATAATTTCTTTCGGAAGTATTTTTCCCCACACGGACGATTACAAGCGCGACATCGACCTTGTGTGTTCGCTGGGACTCAAAGGCATCAAACTTCACCCCGAATATCAGGGATTTGACGTTGACGACAAAAAGATGTTGCCGATTTACGAGTACGCATTGAACAAAGGTCTGATTGTCGTATGGCACGCGGGGTACGACCCCATAGGCACGCCGCCTTACAGAAGCAATCCCAAAATGTTCGCGTACGTTGCGGACAGAATGCAGGGCGGAGTGCTGGTTGCGGCGCACCTCGGAGGTCAGGAACAATGGGAGGACGTCGAAAAGTATCTTGCGGGCAAAAAGAACGTTTGGCTCGACACCTCGATGGCGTCCAAATTCTGCCCGAAGGATTTGTTTGTCGACATAGTTCGCAAACACGGTGCCGACAGAGTTTTGTTTGCTTCCGACTCTCCGTGGAGCGAAGCGGGAGTCGAAGTCGAAAGACTGCGCACTTACGGGTTTACGCAGGAAGAACAGGAACTCATTTTCCACCGCAACGCGGAAAAACTGTTGGGACTTTGAACAAATTGCACCGAAATAATTGTACCGAAATGTATTCGGACAGGGCAAAAAGGGAATAAATCCGATATGAGTTTTTACGATAAAGTTTACGAACAAGTTGTCAAAATCCCCGCGGGTAAGGTTGCGACGTACGGACAGATTGCGGTTATGTGCGGTTCGCCCAAAGCGTCGAGAGCAGTGGGTTATGCTTTGCATTTCAACCCGAAACCCGGAATTATTCCCTGTCACCGCATCGTCAACCGTTTCGGCGGGCTTGCTCCCGCGTTTGCGTTCGGCGGAATTGACGTGCAGGCAAACCTTCTTCGCAAAGAGGGCGTCGAAGTGGACGAAAACTTCACCGTTGACCTCGAAAAATACCGTTACAGAGGCGAATAACCGACAAATTGCGATACTTTTGCACGCTGTTGTGTCATATTTTACAAAGATATCATTTTGTCGTTGATTTTCTGTTGTATATTTCGAAATATGGGTGTATAGTATAAGCGTTATCCGTAGGAACGAGTTGCAATGAGAGCAACACAACGTTCCGTAGGTGCGTCATTTGCGCGTGGTCGAGTACATTCCACGCGAGGGAACAATAACCGACAGACGCAAATGACAATTCGAATTCATCGCGTAAGCGCGCAAATAAAAAAGCACCGCAAATGCGGTGCTTTTTCGTTTTTCGTTAAATAGTTGTTATTGATTAACGTTTGTACGTAAGATCTGATTATGCCATAGGGTAGCGATCGAACCATTCCATTACATCATTGGGGAAGTCGGGGTTTTCAAATTCGTAGACGTATTTCGTGGTGTTTTCGTAGTTTGCCGTTTTGTAGTAAATTTCCGTGATTTTGTTGTTTTCAACGGTCACGCTCAAGGTTCCGTTGTCGGAGGAAGACAGGCTTTCGAGGTCGCCGTCGTTATAAGAGCAGGAGTACACGGTTTTGACGATGTTGCCTTCGTGTTTGTAGTTGGTTCCTTTGATGTCCTTTAAAGAATAGTTGGAAATGTTGCTCAAAAATTCCACTGCTTCAAGACAGCCGCTTTCTTTTCTCAGCGCGGAAATGCTTTTATATTTCTCATTGGAAGAATTATAATATACGGTATTGGAAGAAGTTTCGCTGCCGTTGAGAAATTCTGCGTAATAGTGTTCGCTGCCGGTATTGACGTTCAGGGTGCGTTTGGAACTTCCGTCGGGATTGGTCGCGGTGTTGTCCCACCAGATGCCAGTATCTTTGACGGAGTAAACGTCCTTGTTTTGGGTGGCGGTTCCTTCGTCGGTCGTGGATTTGGTGGTGATGACCGTGCGGAAAGTCGAGACGTTGGAGCTCAAATCATTCTGCAACGTGCTCAGCGTTGTTTTGAGTTCGTCTTCGGTGAGAGTAAAACTTTCGGTGGTATCTTTGTTTTTGTTGCAGGCGACAAGCGTGAATGCAAAACATACGACGAGTGCCGCTACCAGCAGTATTGACAATATCTTTTTCATGGTTCTCCTTCGGAATGCGCTTTATTGGGGCGCGCCTTCCTTGTCGAATATTTCCGCCGCTTCGATTGCGATGTCCAGTCCGAGAGCATAGGTCTTTCTGTCCATGTTGTCCGCGGTGTCTTTTACGTTGTGATAATAGTCTGCGGGAGTGGGGTCCATACCCGCAAGGCAGGTTGCGCGAAGCCCGCTCTTGGTGATTGCGGCGGCGTCGGACGCTCCGAAGAACACGGAGAAGTGTTTGAGCGGTCTGCCGCAAGCAGCCGAGGCTTTGTCGAGCAATTTAACCGCGCCTGCGTCGTGGGCGATTGTGCCCGTGAGGTCGCGGTTGTAGATGTTGAGATAATCCCAGTCGCGGAGCGTTTCAAGCCCGATAAACACGGTTTCGACGTCGCTTGAAAGGATTTCGTCACGGTGTTTTTTCGCCCATGCGAACGCGCCTCTGAGTCCCGCTTCTTCCGACCCGGTGAGAACTACGTCGACTTCGGTGTTTTCAAAGCGTATTCCGCTTTCTTTCAGACATTTGAGCACGCCGACGGAAGCGAGAACGCCCGTCAGGTTGTCGTTTGCGCCCGGAACCACGACTTTGAACGTGCAGAAGAAGTAGAGCAGGACGTAGAACGGAACGAAAACCGTTGTTACGACAAGGCTCCATACGGGGGTTGCGCCTTTTACCGCACCGTATATGCACAGCGCGACGGAAGCAAGCACACCTACCACGCACATTACGATAACGGTTATCATAAAGGCGGGCTTAATCTTCATGAGCGTCCATTCGTAAGCCGAATCGCAGTGACCAGAGAATATTATTCTGCGTTTGGTTTCGCCTGCGCTTTTGTATCTCGCGTACACGTTGCCCGAAGTTGTTTTGGGCAGGAACGGGTCGATGAACGGCTTGTACATCAGAAATTCCAGCACCGTGATTGTGAACGAGAGAGCGGCGAGAACTATCGTGACGATGTGGCACCACATTGCCGCTGCGGTTACGAAGTATCCGACGAACTGAATTGCAGCCGCAAGCACGAGCAGAACGGATACGATTTTGGTGAATCCGACAAGTCCGTGTCTCGAAACCGTGAAGTCTTCGATGACCGCTTCGTCAGCCCAACCGTTTGTGAGCAGTTGGTCTTTCAGCCACTCCTGCGCTTTGCGCTCGTTAGGCATTCCCGATTCGCGGGGACCTATCTCCTCGCAGATATACTTGATTGACTCAAAGCCGTAGTCCACGGCTTTTTCGCGAATTTCTTTCGATACGCGCATCTGCACCTCATCCCTATCGCACTAATGCGACCCGTTTTGAAATATAATATAATATAATATATCACAATAACCCTTTTTTTTCAACAATATATTTCTCCGCAAATCCCTTGGCTCTTCCAACTTCTGCATTATCGGTGTTTTAGTGAGTGTACCAATCGTTACGCCAGTCGTTTTTGGCGACAATAACTGTATTTAAATATGCGGAATAGTTAAATTATTAATTAAATGCACTTGTGTATAGTTTATTGACAAAAGCGCGGTTTTGTGTTTTAATAATAATGCTGACACAACCAAGGAGACTTTTATGGAATACAAGGAAGATTTGCGAATCGTCCGCACCAGAAAACTGCTCAGCAGTACGTTGCTCGAGATGATGGAGGAGTGTTCGATTGAGAAGATAAGCGTTATCGACCTTTGCAACAGAGCAATGGTAAACCGCGCGACATTTTACGCTCATTTCGAGGACAAATATCATCTGCTTTCTTTTGCGCTCGAAGAACTCAAAGATACGATATACGCGAGCTTTACCCGCGAAGTCGTCGCGACTTCTCCCAAGGAAATGGTAAGACAACTTGTCATTATGGCGGCGGATTTCGTGTCGGACAAGCATAATCACATCGCGAAAGTCGTCAAATACAACCGCAACGAAAAGGTTGTGCAGACGCTTACCGACTCGCTTGCGCAGTCTTTGAAATACCAGTTCGGCAAATTCAGGAATACGCACCCGACTTCCGTTCCCACGCAAATGACGGCAATTAGTTACGCGGGCGCAATGGTGTCGTTGCTTTTGTGGCTTATCGACAATCCCGCACAGCTTGCGGACCCGCAACTTGTCGACCATCTCAACGCGCTTGTCGACGAAAACCTCAAATAATCAGGCAACAACTTCAAACCGAAAACAAGGCTTCGGCTTAAAGGGGAAAAGAAAAACGGCGTTATCGCCGTTTTTCTTTTTATCTGATTTGAATGGTATTGTTATTTTTTTCGACGTGTGCTGTAATGGCAACACTAATATGCGATAAAGAACAAGTGCAGACCGAACGAAAGCGGTTCTGCGGGTGAAAGTTACATTCTCACCACAAGCAAGGCTATGTAGACGGCGTAGCCCGCAAGCATAAGAATGCCTTGCAGACGATGGAATTTCCCCGTTATCAGCGACGGTATCAGCGCGAACGCCGCAACTGCGAAACAGAAAGGCATATCGAGGGTGAGCGTTTGTGCGGATACGGGAAGAGAACCGCCCGAAATCATCGAGCACAGCGGCAGAATGAGCGCGATGTCTATGATGTTTGCGCCGATTATGTTGCCGACGGAAAGTTCGGATTTCTTTTTCGTGATTGCCGTGATTGTCGTGACGAGTTCGGGAAGGGAAGTGCCGACAGCGATAATTGTTACGCCGATAATTCCGTCGGGTACTCCGAGCATGGACGCGAGTTTCTGCCCGTACGTGACGAGCAGTTGCGCGCCTCCGACAATACCTGCCGTTCCGATTGCAAACAGGATTATGTACTTTGCTATTTCTTTGCCCGCGGGTTTTACTCTGACTTTTTTGCCCGTAATCGAGCCGTCGGGGTTGACTGTGTAAGCGGGGTTGTCGTGCACCTGATGGTATTCGTCGACGATAATCGTGTCTGCAAGCGTGGGCTTGACGTCGTTGTGCTTTTTGGCGCTTATTACGTTTTCGATGATGAACACAACACACACAGCAAGAACTATGAAAGACAGTCCGACGTCAAGTTGTCCGCCCGACGAAAGTCCCCAAAGAAGTGCGATTGCGAGAAGCAACAGAGAGGCTTTTGCGATGTAGTCCTTGCGCTTGAAGCGGACGGGCATAAATATAATGGAAATTGCCATTATGAGTCCGATGTTTGCATTGACAGAACCTATGGCGTTGCCGATTGCCATGTCGACGGAGCCTTCGCCTGCCGCCATCGTGGAGACCAGAACTTCGGGAAGCGTCGTTGCAAGCGAAACAATCGTTGCGCCGATGATGAATGCGGGAATGCCCGATACTTTGGCAATCCAGCTTGCGGCGTCGACGAACCAGTCGCCGCCTTTGATTATGAGCACCAGACCAATGCCCAGCAACAGTATTGTGACGAACCATTCCATACGCACAACGCTATCACACATGCGCGTGCGATGTCAATGCAAATGGGCAAATTGCGTGCCTGAAAATTTGCCGAGGCTAACGCGCCGCACGAAAACGCGGTACAGGCTTGCTGTCCTTGACTTGCAGGCGGGCAGAATGTATAATTTCAGTTGAAAGAAACCCGAGAGGTGACTATGAAAAAGTATTTGTTGAAAGGCGGTTTTGTCGTTGACGGCGAAACCCGCGAAGTAAAAATCGCAGACGTGCTGGTCGCGGACGGAATTGTCGCGGAAATCGGCGAAAATCTCAATGCGGACGGAGCGGAAACCGTGGATTGCACGGGGCTTTACGTGACGGCGGGTTTTGTGGACGCTCACGTGCACACCGAGTCGTCGATGGTACTTCCCGAGGAGTTCGGACGCGCCGTGCTTCCTCACGGAACGACGGCAATGATAACCGACCCTCACGAGATAGTCAACGTAGCTGGTGCAAAAGGAATTCGCGAATATCTCGACCGCATTCATATGTCGCCTGCGGACCTTTTCGTGGTTGTGCCTTCGTGCGTGCCTGCAACGCCGCTTGACACCAACGGCGCGGGTAAATTCCTCGCCGAAGATATGAAAGAGTTTGTCGACAGAAAAGAAGTTGTGGGACTCGGCGAAGTCATGAGTTATTACGACGTCGTGGACGGCAGCCCCGAAATTCTGGACAAAATTGCGCTGTTCAAAGGCAAGACAATCGACGGTCATACGGCGGGAATGCCCGAGGAACTGCTTGACAAATACGTGGCGGCGGGAATATCCGACGACCACGAATGTTCGGACAAAGCGGCTATGCTTGCCCGTTACGAAAAGGGTATGAACATTTATGTGCGAGAGGGGAGCGCGGCGCACAACGCAGACGAACTGCTGTCCGCCGTTAAAGAGTTCAACCTTGATGTTGCGAAGTTCGCGTTCTGCACGGACGACATACACCTCACTACCATAGAAAAAGAAGGGCACATCTCCAAAATCGTAAATATGGCACTTCGCAAGGGCTTTGGCTGGGGCGAAGTCGCGGCTATGGCGTCATACAACGCCTGCCGCTATTACGGACTGGAAAAACGCGGCAACGTCAGAAAAGGATACATCGCCGATATAGCCGTCGTAAATCCCGATTGTACGAAAGTCGTGTGCGTGTTCAAGAACGGCGAAAAGGTCGCGGAAAACGCAAAATCCTTGCTTGAATACAACAAAAAAGCGGTTTTAAGTTCCGATTTTGAAAATACGGTCAAGTTCCGTGAGCTTACCGAAAAGGATTTTGTCATTCCCGAAAGACTGCGCGGAGTGGCTCTCGAACTCGTTGACAAACAGTTGCTTACCTTGAAATCCGAACTTGCGGACGGAGAGTGGAAAAACTGTAATATTCTTGCGACAATCGAACGTCACGGCAAGAACGGCAACCTTTCCGTTTGCGCGCTTAAAAATTACGGCATTAAGGACGGAGCGGTTGCGACGAGCATTTCGCACGACTCGCACAACGCAGTATGCGCAGGCGACAATGCGGCGGATATGGCTGCGGCGTGCAACAGACTGAAAGAAATAGGCGGCGGATACGTTATCGCTTCTGGCGGCAAAATCGTGGACGAACTTCCGTTCCCCGCATACGGACTTACAAGCATTCTGAGCGCGGAAGATACGGAAAAAATCATTGACAGAATGGAAACGCGCGCGCACGAAATGGGCGTCAATCCGAATGTCGACGCGTTCACCACGCTGTCCTTTGTGGCATTGCCCGTTATTCCTTTCGTCAGATTGCTCGACACGGGACTTTACGACACGCAGGAGAGAAGATTTCTGTAATCGGTGACCGCAAGGTGACCGCAAATTGTTTTGAACTTTCATAACTTGATATATATTAGGGCTGTTTCGTTTGTGTTGCTTGCATTGCTGTGGCTAAGCCCGGAAAAGCAAACAAGGAGACAAACTATGAATTATAAAGGTTTTGACAGTGCAGCTTGGCTGAGAAGCGGTATATTGGCTATCGGCCTTGGATTTGTAACGTCAGCTATCTCATTGTATGGTATGCTTCGCGCCAGTTTCATCGGAAGACCGACTGTCAAAAATCAGCTTGTTATAATGTCGATAGGACTGATTATTTTTATTCCAGAAGTCATTGTACAAGTAAAAGGATGTCGTCAACTACTTTATTCTGTTGTAGCGAATAATGTCGGCAACGTTGCTACGCCTTGCGAAAAGGTGTACAACAAACAGATATTGTTGTGGATAGTATTTACCGATTTGTGTATATTTGCGATTTCTTACGGCGTGTCGTTGGGATTCGGGAACAAACTGTTTTTGGCTATCGGAATGCCTATTATCGGTGTCGCGCTTTTCACTGTTATGGGTTTTGCAATAAAAAAAACAGTACCATACAAACGAATGAAACGGAACAATCAAAAAGAGTCGGAAGGCCAAAATCCTGAAAAGACGTGACGTGAACAAAGTAATTGCGTTGTATTGAAATTTGAAAAGCGATTGCATTAAATCGTCAGCGGGTAAAATCGGGTGAAAGAAACGGTTGACACCGAAACAAGGTAAAAAAGGTTAAGAAAAACGACGGCACAATGTTTGCCGTCGTTTTGTTTTGCAAGTTGTTGATTGTTTATTGATAGGCTTGTACTTTATCGGTCTTTCAGCCTGTCGACGGATTTGAACGCGCCAGCGACGATGACGTGGTCGTCTTCCTGGAATACGTAGTCGGCGGCGGCGTAGACTGCGTCGGCGTTGCCTTTTTTCACGGCAAGCACGTTGAGGGCGTACTCTTTGCGTATGTTCGCTCTGACAACGTCTTTGCCTACCCATTCGCGTGGTACTTTGATTTCGAATATGCCGTAGTCGTTGCCGAGTTTGATGAAGTCGAAAATGTTGTTGGCGTTGTATTTGATTGCCGCTTTATACGCCATATCCATTTGCGGATAGATGACTTCGTCCGCGCCGTTGCGGAGCAGGAATTTGCTCTGGATTTCGCTTGCCGACATGGACACGACGTGTTTTGCGCCCATATCTTTCAAAAGGGCGGTGACTTCGAGCGAGGGCTGGAAACTGTCGCCCATCGTAACAAAGCAGATGTCGAAGTTGTTGACGCCGATTTCGGACAACACTTCTTCGCAGCTGCAATCGCCGATTATGGCGTCCACGAAATAGTGCGAAAGTCTGTTGATGGTTTCTTCGTCCTTGTCGGCTATCATAACCTGATTGCCCAGTTCTGCAAGTCGTTTTGCAAGGTAGGTGCCGAATCTACCCATTCCTATGACGAGTACGGATTTCATATTGTCTCCTTTATCCTATAAGGATTTTCTCGGCAGGACGTTTGGTGAGCTGTTTGACTTTGGTTTCCATCATTGCGGACGCCAGAGTCAGAACTCCCAGTCTGCCTGCAAACATCAAGAAAGTTATTATGAATTTCGACCCCGCGTTGAGTACGGGGGTTATGCCTGTGGTGAGTCCTACCGTGCCTATTGCCGATATGCATTCGAAGGCTATCGAAGTCAGCGAGAAAGGTTCGATTGCGCAGATTATGAGCGTTGCAATCAGAATGTGCATCAGGTAGATTGTGAAAAGCGACAACGCTTGTTTTGCAAGCGAAAGGTCGAGAGAGCGTTTTCCGATGACGATGTTGCGCTGGTTGCGCATAGACGAGTACAGTCCGAACAGAATGACCACCATGGTGGTGACTTTGATACCGCCGGCGGTCGAGCCGCTGTTGCCGCCTATGAACATAAGCATTTGCGTAAGCAAAAGACTGCTGTCGCTGAGCGCTGCTATGTCTACGGTGTTGTAGCCCGCGGTTCTTGGAGTTACCGCCTGGAACAGGCAAATAAGGAACTGTTCGCCGGGGTTTCTGCCCGCGAGCACGCCGTTATGTTCAAATGCGAAGAAGAGAAGGGCGGGAACAAACACAAGCAACAATGTTGCCCAAAGCACTATGCGGGTGTGAAGTCGGAAGTTTTTGTAACGGAACTTTTTGTCCCAGATGTCCCCCCATACGACGTAACCCGTACCGCCCATAATAATGAGCGCGCATATGGTGAGGTTGACGATTGCGTCGCCGCTGTACGCCGTGAGCGAGGAGAAGGTATTGCCGCTTATGCCCATAAGGTCAAAGCCCGCGTTGCAGAACGCCGAAATGCTGTGGAAGAAGGCAAACCATATTCCCATGCCTGCACCGAAGTCCTGACAGAACCTTGTCGCAAGCAACATCGCGCCCGCAAGTTCGACGGAGAACGTGAAAATCAGAATGCGTTTTATGAGCACCACAATTCCCGCTTTGGTGAACGAACCTGCCGACTGCGCCATTATTGTGCGTTCGAAAAGTCCTATTCTTCTGCCCAATGCAAACGAAAACAGCGTGATGAACGTCATAAATCCTATGCCGCCGACCTGTATGAGCAACAGTATGAAAATCTGTCCGAACCAGTTCCAGTACGTGAAAGTGTCGTAGACAACGAGTCCCGTCACGCAGGTAGCGGACGTTGATGTGAGCAGAGCGTCGATATAGGGCGTCCATACGCCTTGTTTGTTGGATATGGGTAAACTCAAAACAAAACTGCCCAGCAATATAATGCCGAGGTAGCCGAGAACGAGAACCTGAATGGCGGACAGCTTGCGCTGGAACTTACGTTTGCGTTTTACGGTGTCCGTTTGTTGGTGAATTTGTGCTTCTGTTTCTGTCATAACACTTATGCGGAAGACTTGCGCGCATACCCGTGCGCATTCCGTTGAAATATATTATATCATATTCCGCCACAAACAACAACTAAATTTGCGTTCATGCGGTTTATGCGAGCAAGAGGCGACATCCGATGCGGAAAAGCAATCGCCTGTAAGCGGCTCTCGTCAAGCGTATCCGTCACCTGTTTACGAAAACGAGAACGGCGCCTTTTACGACGCGTATTGAAAATTCGTCGTCGGAAGTCACATTGGATACCCCGCGCGAGTCGTGAGAGGTGAGAGTAAGATTTTGCAGAGGGTATTCCAGCCCGCGGGAGTCGGTGACGAGCGCGTCGCCGCCATGCGGAATTATGGATACCGTTCTTCCTTTGCCGACGGCCAGGGTAAAGGGCGTACCCTCGTCAGCGTGAACGAAGTGTATGTCACAGTCGTTTTCTTCGGCGCGGGCGACCATACCGAGATAATCGGCAAGTGCCATTATGTCGATGTTACCGAGGACGTGGTCGCACCTTCCGCCAGTTACGCCGTAAAAGATTGCTTCGTTGCTGCCGATTTCCTTTGCGAGGTACACCGCGGCTTCGCCGTCCGTAAAGTTCTTTCGCGGGTCGTGACGGTAAACTTTGACTTCTTCGGGGATATTGTGCACGGAGTCGCAGTCGCCGACGATGTAGTCGGGCTTTGCGGGGCATATGTCAAAACCGCCGTCTGCGCATATGATTTTGTCCGCGCTTACCGTTCTTTCCGTTTTTCTTCCCGAGTTGAGAAAAATTGCCGTTTTCATAGGTTGCCTTTTCAGTCGCACTGCCAAGTGTCCGTTTTTTCGTACGTGTCGTCGTAGAGCACCGTATAGCGCACTCCGTCGTTTACGGCGTTGAGGATTGCTTTTTCCGTCGCTTCAACCGCGGCGGTCTGCAAAAGCACCGTGTTGAGGACGGGGCGGTGTCCGCTAGCCAGACAGAACATCGTGTCGCCGTCGTAGTCGGTGTGCACGGGTCGTATTGTGCGCGCAAGCCCGTTGTGCGCAGCGGCGGCTATCTTGTTTGCCGTGACTTTGTCGATTTTCGCGTCGGTGACGATACAGCCGATTGTCGTGTTTGTGCCCATCATCATTTTGAGCACTTCGCCCGACACTATGCGTTTCTCAACGTCGATGAACGAACCGTCGTTGGCTTTTGTTCCTGCGACAATTATGCCCGTCGACGGGTCGACAACGTCACCAAGCGCGTTGACCGCGACTATTGCGGTTACGTTGACGCCCGCAACCTTTACGGTGTATGCGCCGACGCCCGATTTGCAGGCGTATTTCATGCCGCGCATCTTGCCCACGGTTGCGCCTTTTCCAACGCCGTTTTGACCGAAAGTGGGGGTTCTGTCTGCGTTTTCGCACGCTTTATATCCCGTTTCTGCTGTCGGATAGTGATATTCCTTTTGGTTGAGGTCGAATATTACCGCACCCGAAACAATGGGTACGACTTTGCCTGCGGTGTGGTAGCCGATGCCTTTTTCGCGCAGGTATTCCATAACGCCCGTACAGGAAGCAAGCCCGTATGCCGAGCCGCCAGTAAGCACTACGGCGTTGACCTTGTCCATCATTTTTTCGGGGTGCAGAAGGTCGGTTTCGCGGGTGCCCGGTGCGCCGCCGCGGCAGTCAACGCCGCCGACCGCGCCTTTTTCGGAAAGTATGACGGTCACGCCCGTGTAGTCGTCCTGCGCTTGTCCGATTTTGAAACCTTTTGGTATTGTCACGTTCATATTTTTTCTCCGTTTCGGGATTTGCTTTTCGTTTGAGCAGTGCTAGCTCAGCCGTTTGAGGTGCGGCAGAGCATAAGCAAAGAAACTCTTGTACGCCGCGCATTTGTCCACGTCCGTGCGTTCGCGTTTGCAACCGTTCTTGCACAGTCGGTAGTATGCGCATTCCTTGCATTTGTCTTCGGGAACAAGGCTTTCTTCGATGAACCGCTTTACCTTGTCGCTTTTTTCCATCTCCGAAAAAGTGTCGGTGTGCACGTTGCCCAGTCTGTATTCGTCCAGACAATAGAAGTCGCAAGGATAAACCGACCCGTCGCTTTCTATTACGTACTGGTGCGTGCAATGCCCGTTCATTCCGCACTGTTCCGCGCGGCCGCCTTTCGCGAGAATGACGAAGTTGTCGAACTGTCTTATCGACGTGTATCTTCCGTCAAGTATGTCTTTGAGATACAGCGAAAAGGCTTTTTTGAGGAAAGAAGCATAACTTTCCGCATCGAGGCAAAAGTCCTTTTCGGGCGTTTGGTCGGAAGCCGACGCAACGCCGTTCGCGGGGACTTCTTTTCCGTCTGCCGTCCATGTGTTCACGCCGTATCTGAGTGGTTTGAGGACCGGTATGAATTGCAGATGTCCGAATTTGTTGCGACGGTAAAACGCGTACACGCGTTCTATGTTTCCGGCAACGGGTTTTGTCAGCACGCAGAGAACGTTGAAATCCACACGGTATTTCTGCAACAGTTTGGCAGCGGCGTAAACGGTGTCGAAAGTGGGTTCGCCGTCCGCGGTCACGCGCAGGGCGTTTGCCGTGCGGTCGCCGTCCAACGACAACCCGACAAGCCATTTGTTGCGGGCGAAGAATTTGCACCATTCTTCGTCGATAAGAGTTCCGTTTGTCTGCACGCACACCGTGACCTTGCTGCCTTTCGAGTTGAGTTCGCGTATAAGCCGCTCGGCGGTGGCAAAGAACTCTTTGCCCGAGAGCAGAGGTTCGCCGCCCTGAAAGGATATCGATACGGGCGCGCCGTCCGCATGAGCAAATACGCCCGAGAGCGTTGCCGCAAGCGTATCTTCGCTCATAAATCCGTAAGAGGGCATTGCCCTGTGCTCAGACAGAGAGTGATAGAAACAGTATTCGCACCGCATATTGCAAAGCGATGACGAGGGTTTGAGCATTACGGATACGGGAGGCATCAGCTTACAATTCCTCTGCGGTTGGTTTTCATTTCTCGACGGAATGCGTTGAGCGCGGCGTCGAGTTTTTCGGCTATCTGCGGATATCTCGGCTGAACGTTGTATCCTTCTATCGGGTCGAGGTCGAGATTGAAAAGATAGTTGACGTAAAACTGGTCTATGAACGCCGAGTTCTCGGAATGCACACGGTCGAAGAACTTGAAGTCGTACACTTTGCCGTCAAGTTCGACGGGCATCTGAACGGCTTGCGTTTTGCCTTTCTTCTGGTAGTAAAGCACGTCGTGAACGCGTGTATCCGCGGGGACTTCCGCTTGCCACAGTTGGCTCAGATCCTTGCCGTCGATTATTCTGTCGGAAGGCAGGGAAGAAACTCCGCACATTGAAAGTATGGTGGTATAGAGGTCGAAGTTCATCGACGAAGTTTCTATGCGTTTGGTGGTGGCGGCAACGGGTGCGGAGTCCGTGCCGTCGGGATAGTAAAGGAATTCGGAGTCTGCGATTCGGTCGCCGCTGCCCACGCCGCCGTTGGGGTATGACGCAATGAGCGGTACTTTCATTCCGCCTTCGAAAGTGGTGTTTTTTCTGCCGCGCAGTGCTCCCGTCGCGCCTTCGCGCCCCGGTCCGTTGTCGGATGTGAAGATTATCAGCGTGTCGTCGTAAACGCCCGCCGATTTGAGATAGTCGAGGATTTCGCCCACGCCTTTGTCGAACTCTTCGATGCAGTCCACGTACGTGTCGTCGCTCGTATCGCCTTTTCCGTTGCCGTTGTTGTCCGAGAAAATCGGGTAGTGCGGCCACGGGGTTGTGTAGTATGCGAGGAATTTGCTGTCGTTTTCGACCGAAGACGATATGAAATTCAGCATTTCGGCGGTGAGCAGTTTCGTGCTTTCGGACTGGTCGAGGTTTTCTTTGTGAGTGCGCACTTCGCGGTGCGTTTCGCCTTCGGGGTGTCCCGCGCCCGTGTCGCGCACCCAGTTGTATGGCGTCATATCGTTGACGTAATAACTTCCGTAAAAATAGTCGAAACCCTGGTTTGTAGGCAGGTATTCGCCGTAGTCGCCGAGGTTCCATTTGCCTATGCACGCCGTGTCGTAGCCGATTTGTTGCAGTACTTCCGCAAACGTGATTTCGTCGCCGAGTATTCCGTCCACGTTGCCGAGGAACTGGTAGGGATTGTAGAAGTGTGTGGGCGACCACGGAGTGCTTTCGACGGTGGAAGGGAAAACCACGTTGTCGAGGTATCCTCTCGACGAATATCTGCCCGTGAGAATGCTGAAACGAGAAGGAGAGCATACGGGCGACGACGAATAAAAGTTGTCCATCATAATCCCGTCCGCGGCGATGGAGTCGATGTTCGGGGTGTTGATTGTCGGCGTTTTGCCGTTCAAATAACTGTAAGAGGATATGTCCGCATAGCCCATGTCGTCCATAAGTATGACGAGAACGTTAGGGGAGTCTGTTTTGTCGGATTTGACGGAACCGAGGTATGCGTCGTGTCCTTCCTGCAGGCTTTCGACGACGGGACGGACGCGCAGGTTCATGAAGAGTATGTATATTACGGACGTCCCTATCATCAGAAGAACGGTGACGAGGGTCATGAGTTTGAGGGTTTTGCCCGAGAAGGCTTTTTTCAGGAAAAGAAGCGCAACGGAAAGCGCCATGGGAGCCATGACGAGAACGAGGTTCCACCAAAGGCGTTTCCCGAAAGGTTCGGCGCTCCATATAAGGAAATAAAGGAAAGTCGAACAGAAAAGAACGCCGAACGCCGCCCAATAGAAAGTTCGCACGGGACGGTTTCGCAGGGTGTCGACGAATACGAACAACGCGGACGCCGCGGCAAGCGCAATTGCAACCAGCGGGAAAAAGTTAAATCCCGTCGAGAGCATGACGAGTGCATAGAACACGCAGAGCAAAACCCAGAACATACCGAACCCGTTTCTTGCGGGGGACAGTTTTCCGACTTCGGAATAAGTTTCGGTTTTGACGGTTTCGCGGGCGGATTTCTCCGTTTCGGCGGGACTAAATCCGCCTGTTTCGGCATTGTTGATTTTAACGTTGTTTGTATCTTCGCTCATAAAAAAAAGTATACCACCGAAAAGGCGTTTTAGCAAGAATTAGTCGCGCGTAACCCGTGCACAAGTGCGACGCGCCGCAGAGCGTAGCTTGTAAATGTTGATTTTCCGTCCTTTCGTGATATAATAACTGTAAACCTAACGACAAGAGAGGAATTATGGAACAATTCTGGAACGATTTCGTCAATTTTTTTAAAAATGCGGGGCTCAATATCCTGTTCGGCATAATCATTTTGGTTGTAGGACTTGTCCTTTGCAAACTCATAAAGGTTATTCTCCGTAAGATTTTGCGCAGAAGCAAACGCGACGAGGCTATGTCGAGTTTCGTGGTGTCGCTTGTCGACATCATTCTGAAAATAATCGTCCTCATCACCGCGCTTGCGACAATGGGTATCAATACCGCGTCGATTATCGCAGTTGTCGGTACCTGCGGCGTGGCAATCGGCCTTGCCCTGAAAGACAGCCTCGGCAACCTTGCAAGCGGAATTATGATTATTTTCAACAAGCCGTTCAAGAAAGACGACTATGTGGAAATCGCAGGACAGGAAGGGCAGATTACGCAGATAAACCTGTTCAATACCACGCTGGTGACCTACGACAATACAGTCATAGTCGTGCCCAATTCGCAAGCGGTCAACAACCCGATAGTCAACTACGAAGGTTGCAAGTATCGTCGTATAGTCGTCGACGTCGACCTTGCCAAAGGAACGGACATCGAAGGCGTGAAAACCATACTCGCGAACATTGCGGAAAACGAGCCTTTGTTGACAAAAGCGGTGGATTATTCCGTCAGAATGGAAGAACAAACCTTGAATTCTGTCAAAATCAAGTTGAAGGCATATGCGGAAACCGCCAATTACTGGGACGCAAAATACAACCTTGTCGAAAAGACTTACGAAGCGTTGAAGGCAGAAGGATTGCTGTCGCCGAACGCGCAGATTGACGTTCACATCAGCGGCAAACCCGCCGAAGAAAAACCCGTCGTGCGCAAGGAAAAAGGCAAAGGAAAACCCGTTGCTTTGACAAAGGAATTCCCCGTCGACAAAATTGACGCAATGCCCGACACCGACGAACCCGCGACGATTTCCGATGTTGCAACGGACGACGGTGCGCCGTCCGATCCCAAAAGACGTCATACATGGGAGACCGTGGCAGGCAAGGGCGACGCCGACGATTGATTGCGCGGTTGACTTGTAGCATTTTTTCAGCAAAACACGAGCAATACACGCCAAAACCAAAAATGCACAATAAACGAAAAAACCGTCCGTTGGGCGGTTTTTACGTTCCGAGAGGTCAAGTGCGTGAGAATTTTAATAATCAGCCGAATGACATCGGATAATCCTTTGCGCTTCCTTGATTACGCTTCCGTGAATTCGTTGTTGGAGCAGGAAGGGCAGGGAGGAAGTTTGTCGTATTCGCCGACGCTCACCTGAGTGTGGCATCTGGTGCAACTGTAAGTGCCTCTGCCGGGCTTTTCACCGGTTTTGCAAACGTGTTTCATAATTTTACCTCCTTGTGGATTTGTCAGTAGTATGAGCACCTTGCGGCGCGATATGTGCAACGCGGCGTGTAAATTTTTGGAAAGGGCGGCAAGTCGATGCCGACTGCAAGCTGTCGAACGGATTGAGGAACCGTGCGGACTGTGCGGGATATTCTGTGATAACGTTGCCGCGCGGTACGCGCGCGCCGACTGTTCGACGGCGAAAAACGGCTTTGCGGTGCGTTTGTTTTTAGGGTTCATTAAGTTGCAATTTCAATGGGTATGTGATATTATTGTTAAAGTTTTTTAACGGGCGCGCGTGTTACGTATGTGCGTCGCGGCGTGTGAGGTGTGATATGACACGTTCAGAATTGGCAAAACAGTATTTCACGGAAGGCTATAACTGCGCGCAGTCTGTTGTGCTTGCTTTTGCCGACAAAGTCAATGTCGACACCGAAACAATCAAAGCCTTTTCCGCTCCTTTCGGCGGCGGAATGGGACGTCTGCGCGAAGTGTGCGGCGCGGTCAGCGGTATGGTTATGGTTGCGGGACTTTCCCGCAAGTGGGACACTCTCGACCGAACCAGCAAAAACGACCTTTACGCACTTGAACGCAAACTCGCCGAAGAGTTCCGTGCAAGGGTGGGCGACATCGTGTGTCGAGAACTTATCAAAAGCCGTCCTCACGGCGACGTACACAATTCCCTCAAACCCGGTTGCAAAGAGCTGGTCGGGATTGCGGCGGAGATAGTAGAACAAAACGTGGATTTCGAATAATCGGAGAGATATATGCTTACGGGAAAACAGAGAGCAACGCTCAGAGCAAAGGCTAACGGGCTCAATCCTTATTTTCAGATCGGCAAGGGCGGTATAGGCGACAATATGGTTGCCGACATAGCCGCCGCGCTCGAAGCGCACGAACTTGTCAAAATAACCGTTCTCAAAACCGCGGAAGGTACGCCCAAAGAGTTGCTCGGGCGTATCGCCGAAGCGACGGGAGCGGAAGAGATTTCCGCAGTCGGCAACAAAATCGTGATTTACAAAAGAAGTTCCCGCGACGACGTCGCGCATATCGAACTGAACTGAACTCCGAACCGTTTATCGGACAGCATCGGAGAAATTTGTAAGACGAACGAAATGAGGGACGACAAGACAAAACTCACACCCGAAAACGAGCCGAAGGAAGAACCGTCGACCGAAGCTAAAAAAGCCGCGCGAGAGGAACTCAAACGCAGACGGCAGGAAACCGCGCGCTTCAAAAAGCAGTACTTCGATTATTACGACGATGTGAAAATCTCACACCGTGAGGACTGGTGAGTAGTATGGGTTGGTTCAAAAAGCTGTTTATCAAAGATTACCGCAGCACCGAAAAACCCGAAGTCAGGTTCCGTTACGGAGCGGCAGCGGGCATATTCGGTATTATCACCAACGCCGTTCTGTTCGGACTTAAACTCGCGGTCGGACTTATCGGTGGCAGTATTACCATTGTTGCCGACGCAGTCAATAACCTGTCCGACGCGGGCAGCAGCGTGGTTACGCTCGCGGGGTTCAAACTCGCGTCCCGTCCCGCCGACAAGGAACACCCCTACGGTCACGCGCGCTACGAATACATAACCGCGCTTGTCGTCGCCGTGCTCATTCTGATAATCGGCGTTCTGCTTGCAAAGTCGTCCGTCGAAAAAATCATCACTCCCGACGAAGTCAGCGTAAATGTTTATACGTACATAGTTCTCGGCGTTGCAATCGCGCTCAAAATAGTGCAGATGCTTGTGTACCTCGACTTTGCAAAAAGCATTTCGTCCGGCGCGCTCAAAGCCTCGGCTATGGACAGCCGTAACGACGTAATCGCAACCTGTGCCGTTTTGGTCGCAACGATTATCATGCACGCGGCCAACGTAAACATCGACGGTTATATGGGCGTTGCCGTGTCGGCGTTCATCATCATTTCAAGCGTCAAGTTCATTGCCGAAGCCGCAAATCCGCTCATCGGTACCGCGCCTCCCAAAGAACTTGTCGAGAGCATACGTACAAAGATACTGTCCTACGAAGGCGTTATCGGTATGCACGACCTTATGGTGCACAGCTACGGCGAAAGCAAATATTTTGCCGTCGTACACGTTGAAGTTCCCGCGTCTGCGGACATAATGATTACGCACGACTTAATCGACAACATCGAACACGACGTCTACCGCGAAACGGGTGTCAATATCACCATTCATATGGACCCCATCGACACCGAGGACGAGGAACTCGAAAGTCTGAAACAACGCGCGGAAAAAGTGCTTGCCGAAATGGGGCAGGGACTTTCGCTCCACGATTTCCGTATCGTACGCGGCAAAACGCACACCAACATTCTGTTCGACGTTACGATACCTTTTGACAGCAAATATACGCTTGCGGACGTCACTGCCGCGATGCAGAACCAGTTTGACGGCGACGACACGGTTTACTATTTCGTCATCGACGTCGACCGTGACAGAGTCTGACCCGTAGTTTACGGCGTCGGCGCGGGCGTTTACATATTTTATCGGGCACGCGGGATACCGCAGATGCAAAAGAGGATTTTATGATTCGTGAAGATTTGAGAAACGTTGCAATCATCGCACACGTTGACCACGGCAAGACCACACTCGTGGACGGTATGCTCCGTCAGGCGGGAACTTTCCGCGACAATCAGCAAGTGCAGACCTGCGTTATGGACTCGGGCGACCTCGAACGTGAACGCGGTATCACCATTCTTGCAAAAAACACGTCCATTCATTGGAAAGGCACCAAAATAAACATCATAGACACTCCCGGACACGCCGATTTCTCGGGCGAAGTCGAACGCGTACTCAAAATGGTGAGCGGCGTTCTGTTGCTTGTCGACGCCGCGGAAGGTCCTATGCCGCAGACGCGTTTCGTCGTCGAAAAAGCGTTGGAACTCGGACTGAAAATCATAATCGTCGTCAACAAAATCGACCGTCCCGACGCGCGCACTTCCGAAGTCGGTGACGAAGTGCTCGAACTTTTGCTTGACCTCAACGCAACCGACGAACAGCTTATGAGCCCGATAATTTACTGCTCGGGCAAAAACGCGACGGCAACTCTCGACTACAACGTTCCCGGCAAAGACCTGCAACCTTTGTTCGAAACAATACTGAGTTATATCGAACCGCCCGAAGGTGACCCCGACGGCGAGCTGCAACTTCTCGTGTCCGCAATAGACTACAACGAGTACGTCGGTCGTATCGGCATCGGCAAAATCGAACGCGGTTGCGTGAATGTGGGACAGGAAGTCATGGTATGCGACTACGAAGGTCTGTCCCCCTACAAGAGCAAGGTAGTCACGCTGTTCCAGATTGAAGGACTGAAACGCGTTCCCGTCGAAAAAGCAATGGTCGGCGACATAGTGTGTTTCAGCGGCATAGAGAACATAACGATAGGCAACACGCTTTGCGCCACGACCAAAATCGAGCCCGTGCCTTTCGTAAAAATCGGCGAACCCACAATCGAAATGAACTTCTCCGTCAACGACAGTCCGTTTGCGGGCAAAGAAGGCAAATTCGTCACATCACGCCAACTGCGTGACAGACTTTTCCGCGAATTGCTGAAAGACGTTTCTTTGAGAGTGTACCAGACCGAAAGCCCCGACACGTTCAAGGTTTGCGGCAGAGGCGAAATGCACCTGAGTATTCTCATCGAAACCATGCGCCGCGAGGGATACGAATTCGGCGTCGGCACTCCGCAGGTCATTTTCAAGACGATAGACGGCGTAAAATGCGAGCCTATGGAAAGACTGTTTATCGACGTTCCCTCCGAATGTGTCGGTTCCGTTATGGAAAGAATGGGCGTGCGTAAAGGCGAGCTCGTCACAATGAACCCCCACGGCAGCAGAATAAGAATGGAGTTCACTATTCCCGCGCGCGGATTGTTCGGGTTCAAGAACGAGTTTTTGACGGATACGAAAGGCGAAGGCGTAATGAACCAGCTGTTTGACGGATATGCGCCCTACAAAGGACCCATAACCCGCAGATTTACGGGGTCGCTTGTCGCGTTCGAAACCGGCGAAGCCGCAACGTACGGACTTTACAACGCGCAGGAAAGAGGAATTCTTTTCATCGACCCGCAAACGCCCGTTTACGAAGGAATGGTCGTCGGTATGTCCCCGAAAGCCGAAGATATCCGCGTCAACGTCTGCAAGCGCAAACACGTCACCAATATGCGCGCGGCGGGTTCGGACGAAGCGTTGCGCCTTGTGACGCCACGCAAGTTCAGTCTTGAAGAAAGCCTCGAATTCCTTAACGACGACGAAATGCTGGAAGTCACGCCCAAAAACATTCGTATCCGCAAAGTGGTGCTGTCGGGCAGCATGCGAATGAAAATGTTGTCCAAGGAAAAGGAAGAAAGAGGCGACAAATAACCGCTCTGTTCGGTGTGCTTAACCGACCAACCGCACGAGCGCATGAAATAAACAGCGAATAATATGTAAAGACATATCGAATATGCAAAGACATAAAAACGCCGCGATTTGCGGCGTTTTCGTTTTTATCATCAGGAAAATTAATGCAAAATGATTGACCTTATTTCTCTGCGTCGGATTTGGCGGGAGCGGGGAGAGCGGAACCGCAGTACGGACACTTTGCGCCTGTTCCCGTGTAGGTGACGTAAGCCCCGCAACGGGTACATTCCACGGAGTATTCCGTGGGTTTGAGTTCCGTATTTTCGTTGAGGTACAGCCTGTCGCCTTTGCGGAGATAACCCGTGAGGTAGCCTTTTCTTATGCAGTTGTCGAGATTTGCGGAAGTCTGTTTTTCGTTGCTTGCAAGACGCGCGGACAGTTCCTGCACTGTGTAGAGGTGTTCGTTTCTGACCGCGGAAACAAGAGCAAGTTCCGTGCGCGCGTTGCCGTACATAACCCACGCTACGGGCATTCCGTAAAAGCCCACGACGGCACCTATTATGCCGAGCACCAGCATAAAGACGTAACCGCCGCCTTGGGACAGTCGCGTTGCGCCTACGACCAGCAGGGGTATTCCGACGATGAAATATATCGTGAGGAAGAGAGCGAGATAAAATCTTTTCTTGACACTTTTTTCAGCTTTTTCCATAATGTTCCGTTAATTTCCGATTTATTCCGTTTGCGGAGTTTTCCGTTACGGCATGAGGCGTTGTGTTGCGCCTTACAAATAGTATATCTTCGCACCGCAGTTCGACGCGGGTGTGGTATTTTAATGCGCTGTCGTTATGCGTAAATCACGTATTGCGCAAGCATGAGTATTCCGATTGTCGCCGCAAGCAGGGTAAGCTGGATTTTGCCGCTCCAACGGAACCATTTGGGATAGTTTACGGTCGTCATTCCGAGGATGAGCAACAGTCCCGCGTTGGTGGGCAAAAGTACGTTTGCAAATCCGTCGCCGAAGGAGAACGCGAGAACCGCGACTTGTCCGTCGACGCCGAGTTGCGAGCACATCGCGCCTATCATCGGCATGAGCAGGAAAGCTTTTGCCGAACCCGAGGGAATGAACATCTCGAATATGAATATGACAAGATAAATGAGCAGGATAATTACGGCGGGGGACTGACCTTTGCAGGCTTCGATTACGTTGTAGAGGATTGTGTCCATAACGTTGCCCGCTTCCATAATGTAACGCACGCCGCTTGCAATCAGTATCATTGCGACGGCGGGGAGCAGGGTGAGCAGACCTTTGCCGAGTTGTTTGAAAAGGTTTTTGCCTTTCAGTCCGCACATAAGGCAGGCGCCTATGCCCGCGACTACGTAAATTGCGACGGTTATGTAGAGCACGTAGTCGGCAAGAGAGAAATCGCCGAGCGCGGGAATGTAGTGCGGCTGAATGAATATTGAAAGCACGGCGAAGAACACGACGACGAGCATCCAGCAGGCGAACCATTTGAGCGCCTTGGATTTGCCCGCGTCATATACGAAAGTCGTGTTTGCAAAATCGAAGCCGTGTTTTTTGTGGGTGTCTTCAAGGTATACGAGGGATTTTTGCGGGCGTTTTTCGATTTTTCTGGCATATGGGAAAATGAACGCCATCAGGATTATGTACGCCACGGCAAACGTGAGCAGTCGCATCGATATGCCCGAAAACATCGGTATGCCCATTAGGTTCTGCGAAATGCCCACCGTAAAGGGGTTGACGACGCCTGCGGCAAAACCGAAACACGCGGCAAGCACGGATATTCCGAGACCGACGAGCGCGTCCCAGCCGAAGGCGTAACAAAGCAGAACGACGACGGGAACGAGAGGAATGAGTTCCTCGAACATGCCTGCCGACGAGCCGAGGAACATAAACGCAAGCGGAAGTATGAACAGCAGTATGTATTTGCGCGAAGAGAACTTGTTGCGGAGCGACTCGACCATGTAGATGAGCACGCCCGTATTGTCGAGAGCCGTGAATACCGCGCCGATAACCAACAAAAGCGCGATGAGCGCCCACACCATGAGCGAGCCGTCCATATTGGGGTCAAGCACGAGGAAGGGCGCGAAAATCGCCTGCCACCATTTGAGGGAAGGCAGGGAGTCGTCTTCGCGATAGGAATTGTCGACGATGTAGGTGTTACCGTCGGCGTCAACGGCTCTTTCGTATGCGCCGCGCGGAAGAACTTGCGTGAGCGTGATTGCAGCAAGTACGAGAACAAGCACTATCACTATTGAAATGAAAAGCGCTTTTTTGGAAATTTCGATTGTCTTGGGGGGTGCTTTTGCGGCGTCCTTATCTGAAAAAGGAGCGGCGTTTTTGCGGACGTAACCCTCATTTTGCCCGTATACGTAATCCAACATATTCTTATATTAAAATAAGAACAGTTCAAAATCAATATTATCGGGCGGATTTTTAATATTTTTTTAAGTAAATTCGAAGGTCAGACCGCGGCTTTCTTTTTGAGTCGCAGGTTGAGCGACGCGTCGATTTTTCGGTGGACGTTGCGTGTCGTAAGACTGAGAACGCCGTATATAAAAAGCAATACGGACGCCATAGCCGCCATAGCCTTTGCCATTTCCGGGGTTACGTTGTGCTCAATGCCGAAGAATTCGAGAATTATCGGGGCTTTGACAAGATAGCACGCGACGAATATGCCGACCATTACGACAAATGTCACAAGATGCAGCCAGTTGAAAGGAATGCACACGCGGAAGAGGTACATAAGCCCGACGAAAGTCGTGATTATGACGTACATCGTTCGCACCTGTTCGACCGTTATGTCAAGGAAATATTTTTGTCCGATAAGCACGGAACACGCGCCGAGAAGAACCACAAGTCCGCCTGGTACCGCCATGCACAGAACCTTTGTCAGGAACCTGCCCGTCACGAGTTCGTCGTTGGGTTCGAGAGCAATGACTATCGAGGGAAGTCCGATTGTTATGCCGCCGATAAAGGTCAGGTTCTTCGGTTCGAAGGGCAGGGGTTGATTGACAATCATAAACAGAATTGCAAGCAACACGTTGTAGACCGTTTTCATGAGATACAGCGACGCGCTGCGTTCGAGGTTGTTTATGCTTCTGCGGCCTTCCGCCACGATTTTGGGCATGGAAGCGAAGTTGGAGTCCATAAGGACGAGCGAACTCACGTTCTTTGCAGCGTCCGAACCTGACGCCATTGCGACGGAGCAGTCGGACTCTTTGAGGGCGAGCACGTCGTTTACGCCGTCGCCCGTCATGGCTACGGTGTGTCCCGCGGCTTTGAGCGCTTTGACAAGCAGAAGTTTTTGGTCGGGGAGAACGCGTCCGAATATGGTGTATTTGGTTGCGGCTTCAATGACTTCTTCGTCCGTCGAAAGCGTAGACATGTCTATTACGTTGTCGCAGTTTTCAAGTCCCGCACGGAGTGCGACCGCACGTACGGTTGCAGGGTTGTCGCCCGAAATGATTTTGACGTCGACACCTTGTTCGCGGAAGAAGCGCAAAGTGTCGGGAGCTTCTGCGCGGATTTTGTCCGTTATAAAGATAAATCCCTCAAAACGAACTTTATCGGGCAGTTTCGAGTCATTGAAGTTGCCTTCTGAAGAAACGAGCGCAAGAACGCGGAAACCTTTTTCTGCCATTTCGGACGCTTCCGCCATAATGTCTTCGGCGTCGTGACCGAGGGTGAATTCGACCGCGCCGACAGCGTAACTTACGCCGTTTATGCGTGCGCCGCTCCATTTGCGTGCGGACGAGAAGGGGATTGTGAGGTCAGCTTCCGCAGTCTGTTCCGTTTCCGCAAGATAAGCGGTCAGCGCCTGTGCCGTTGCGTTTTCGTCGCCTATCGAGCACACCACGTTTTTGAGTATTCCGCGGAACTCGTCTTCCGTCATTCCGTCACGGGGACGTATTCCGTTGACTTCCATGGAGCCTTCCGTGATGGTTCCCGTTTTGTCAAGGCAGAGTACGTCCACGCGCGCCAGCGTTTCCACGCAATACAAATCCTGCGCCACGGTTTTGTGTTTGGAAAGCCTGATTATGCTAACGCAGAATACCGTCGACGCAAGCGCGACAAGCCCCGAAGGTATCATGCCGATTACGGAGCCTATCGTTGTTATTACGGTGTCGTTGGTGTCGTGGTTGCCGCCGAAATAGCGTATGCAGAACAGAGCAATGCCCACGGGTACTATCACTATGGACATTATTTTGACAATCAGCATGAGCGAACGCCAGATTTCCGACGTCGGCTTTTTGAAATATTTTGCGCCCGCCGATATCTTCATGACGAAGTTTTCGGCGCCGATGTGTTCCACCTGACAGCGGGCTTTGCCCGAAACGACGAAACTTCCCGACATAACGCGGTCGCCCTGCGTTTTGAGTATGGCGTCGGGTTCGCCCGTGATGAGGGACTCGTTGACTTCGCAACTGCCGTCGACTATAACGCCGTCGGCGCAAACCTGATTGCCCGCCGAAAGTTCGGTGATGTCGTCGAGGACAATTTGTTCGATTGCGATTTCTTCTTCTTTGCCGTCGCGAATTACATGCGCTTTGGGTGCGGAAAGCAACGCGAGTTTGTCCATGGTGCGTTTTGCGCGCAGTTCCTGGAAAATGCCGACGGCAGTGTTGAAAACGATGAGTATCAGAAATCCGAAATTCCCGAGTCCGCCTATGCCATCGGGAACGAAAAAGGCAAGGATTATCGCAAGCGCGACAAATACGAAGTTGAAAAATGTGAGAATGTTGGAACGGAGTATCTCCGCAACGCTCTTTGTTCTTACGGTTTGTTCACCGTTTACTTTGCCGTCTTTAATTCGTTCGGCGACTTCTTCTGCGGTTAGGCCTGTATCGGGAGGCGTTATGTGTTCTGACATTTTTCACCACTATTTCTTAATGAATTCAATATACCATAAACAGACTGTCGGCGCAAGGGTAAATAAGTTATCTTCCCAAGATATCCGACGTTTACGGAACGTGTTCGCGTACGTTCGCTGATTGCGTGTGCGTCGGCGGGTGCGTACGCGTGTCGGCGGGGCATTTTTTACGTCCGTGCGTTTGGCGCATTTGGGCGAGGGCTGTATCGGCGTGCGTGTGTTGCCAGGCGCGTGTGCATTGACGGGCGCATTATATTTATGAACGCGCAGTGCGCGTATACGCATACGCGTGCGCGTAATGCAACTTTTCGTCACATAAATATGCGAAAGTATGCTTGGTTGTGAATTAAAATTGTGAGTTTTAGGGGATTTCAGGGTGGGTAAAGACGCGGTTTTTCAGCGCAAAATATGCCGTAATTTTATAAATTGATAGTTTAAGGTGCGGAAACGTCGGGATAAAAGCCTTTTTTCAGCCGAAAACGTCCCGTTTCAGGTATCTGTGCGGCTGAAACGGGACGTCAAAGGAGATATTCTTTCCTGTCGTAATGCTGTTTGTCCGGCAGGTTGCGGAAAGTGTTTTACTTTTTGGATACGACGTTGCCTGTTGCGGGATCGAGAAGCAGTGCCCAGTAGTCTATGCCTTCGCCGATGAACGAAACGTAATAGTAGTAGGTTGCGCGGTCGCCGCTTATCAGCTTGACGTAGATTTCGCGGGAGGGTTTTCCGTCCGCGCTTTCAGCGGCTATTCGGTCGGCAAATTCCTTGCGCGCTATGTTATTATGTCGGCGGAGGTCATCTTGCCTTCGAGTACGTCGGCAAGTTCGATTTCAACCGAGGTTTCGCCCGTCGTCACCGTGATTGCCGCGGGGCAGAATTCGAGAGGAATTTCCTGACGGAATTCTCCGAAGTTGTTGCCCGTAAGCGTTCCCGCAAGGTTTGCGCCGTCCGCGGTGAGCGTGTAAGATATTTCCGTATAATCGTTGCTCGAAAGAGGTACGACGGTTATTTCCGCGAAGTCTTTTACGTCGGTTGCTTTGCCGTCGGCGATAAAGGGATTTTCGCGTCGTCCCACCTCCACGGTTACGGCGAAGTTTTCGTTTTCACCCGTATAGAGCGCGGTTACGGAACGGGATACGTCGTCGGGAAGGGTGTCGTCGCCTTTCTTGTTGCAGGCGGCGAGTGCGGTTACCGCGAGTACCAGAATCAATATTGCCGACAAAATCAGAACGGTTTTCTTTTTCATACCACAATGCTATGCCGCGTCCGTCGGGTTTATGACGAAAGGACTTTCCGTTTGTCCGCAAAAGTAAGGCAAATTCTTCCGAAATGCTTTCCGCGCCGTCCGTATCCCTGCCGTTTTTCGTCAAATTACGCCGAAAGTCGACTTTTTTTTCGGGGCGGCGATTATTATAAATTATATATAACTTTCCCGTTACGCCCCGCCGATTTGCGACTGTTCAGTGCGTTTTTGCCAAATTTAGGGTTGATTTTTTCCGTCGTATTGGTTATACTTGCATTGTAAATCGTTCGCCGTGCAGTCAGTTTGCGGAGGACGACACATCACCCAGGAGGTAATTATGAACAAAACTGATTTCATCAAGGCAGTCGCCGCAAAGGCAGACCTTTCCATCAAGGACGCAACCGCAGCAGTAGAAGCTTTCGCAGACGTAGTCGCAGACGCACTCAAAGCAGGTGACAAAGTCGCAATCGCAGGTTTCGGTACTTTCGAAATCAAAGAAAAAGCAGAAAGAAGCGGTTTCAACCCCATCAAGAAGGAAACCATCGTCATTCCCGCGAGCAAAGCTCCCGTCCTCAAATTCGGTAAATCCTTCAAGGACATGTTCAACTGATTTGAACCTTAACGAAGAAGCTCCCGTTCTCGGGAGCTTTTTTACTTTTACGCGGGTTGTGATTTATTGCATTGTGATTTTGTGGGATTATTTATTTTTCGGCGGGTTGTATTTTTGGTGGGTTGCGTTCCTTCGGGAGCGGTGCGGATGCGGTGACGGCGTGCAGTCCCTTGCGCAACAGTATCCGTATTCCGTTTTCCGCAGGCGGCGAAAGAGAATGTCTGCGTTGAAGCTGTTTTGCGCCTTGACAATTTGCTTTGAATTGTTTTTTTGGTGACATATCCGCGAATTTGTATGTATTCCGCGCCTTGTTTTGCTATTTACAACTGTCGTTTGCGTTGTTATAATTGGGGTAATTAAAAGAACAGGGAGGCATTTTATGTCCAACGGTTATGCTATTTCCAATTGGCAAGACGCCAAAACCATCTACAAAGAACTGGCTGAACTTACGTCCAAGCCCATTTACTGCATCTCCGACGAGGAACTCAAAAAAGTTCTGGAACACTTCGATACCAAGTGCGCCAAATCCAAAGAGATTATCACGGAAGCCAAAAAGTTTATCCCCGGCGGCGTCCAGCACAACCTTGCGTTCAACTATCCTTTCCCCATTTGCATGACAAAGGCGGATGGTGCTTACCTTTATGACATCGACGGCAACGAGTACATCGACTTCCTGCAAGCGGGCGGCCCCACCGTTCTCGGCAGCAACTATCCCGCAGTCAGAGAAAAGGTCTTCGAACTCCTGAACGAATGCGGCCCCGTAACCGGTCTGTTCCACGAAGCCGAACTCCTTCTCGCAAAAGAAGTCAACAAGCATATGCCTGCCTGTGAAAAATTCCGTATGCTCGGTTCCGGTACCGAATCCGTTATGGCGGCAATCCGCGTCGCAAGATGCGTAACCCGCAACAAACGCATCATCAAAATCGGCGGCGCGTATCACGGCTGGTCCGACCAGATGGTCTACGGTCTGAAAATTCCCGGAAGCCGCAACTTCCTTGAATCTCACGGCATTCCCGGCGGCTGCTTCGCAAAAACCGACGAAGTACGTCCCAACGACCTCAACATGCTCGAAGCAATGCTTCGTAAAAACAAGATGCGCGGCGGCACCGCGGCAGTCATCGTCGAACCCGTCGGTCCCGAAAGCGGCACCCGTCCCGTCGACTTCGACTACAACAAGAAAGCGCTCGAACTTGCTCACAAATACGACGCACTCTTCATCTTCGACGAAGTCGTTACCGGTTTCCGCGTAGGTCTCGGCGGCGCACAGGGTTACTTCGGCATTAAACCCGACCTCACCATCTTCGGTAAAGTCATCGCCGGCGGTTATCCTTCCGCAGGCGGCGTCGGCGGCAAGAGAGAATACATCGACCACATGGCGGCAGGCGTTGCAGGTATGGGCAAACGCGCATACGTCGGCGGCACTCTCGCTGCAAACCCCCTCTCCGCATACGCAGGCTACTGCTGCATCAAGGAAATCGAGCGCACCGACGCTTGCGCCAAAGCGGGTAAAGCGGGCGACCGTATCACCGCAGGACTCAAACAACTCATCGCAAAATACAATCTGCCTTTCGTCGCGTACAATCAGGGTTCCATCGTTCACCTCGAATGCACGGGCGCAATGAGCTACGATTTCAGCTCCATGAGCCTTCTCGGTTCCGTCATTCCGCTCCTCAAAGCAAAGGAAGAAATGCTCAACAGAAAGGTTGCTATGGAACAGATGGGCGCGGCTTACATGGCAAACGGTATCGTCACCCTCGCAGGCAGCAGACTTTACACCTCTATGGCTGACACCGACGAAGTCATCGACGAAGCTCTCAACCGTTTCGAAAACGTCTTCAAGAACGTCGTTCCCGTCACCCGCGAGCTCAACAAAAAAGGTTAAAAAATTTTTTCACACGGGCGAGCGTTTTGTTCGCCCGTGTGTTATAATGAAGCGCAGACGTCGGCGACGTCCGCGTATTTCGTTATTACAGGGGTAAAATATGAATTACATCATTTCTCACGACATTGGCACCAGCTCCGATAAAGCCGTGCTCGTAGATTTCAACGGCACCATCGTTACTACCGTTGCGGAACCTTATCCTACATACTATCCGGCTCCCGCACACGTCGAACAGGACCCCAACGACTACTGGAAAGCCGTCTGCATTACCACAAAAGCCATAATCAAAAAGGCAGGCATTGCTCCCGAAGACGTAAAGGGTATTGTTTTCTCCACGCAGGCACAGGGCGTCATTCCCGTTGACGAGAACGGCAACAACCTGATGAACAACATCACCTGGGTTGACGGCAGAGCAGAGAAACAGGCGCAGGCGATTATGAACCGCCTCGGCGGAACCAAACTGTTCACGATGATTGTCGGCACTCCCATTATGGGCAAGGACTGCATCGCGAAAATGGCTTGGGTGCGCGACGAGAAACCCGAAGTGTTTGCAAAGACAAAATACTTCCTCGACGTCAACGGCTGGCTCAAATTCAAGTGCACGGGTGAAATGTACGCAGAACTTTCGGGCGCGTCCTCTTACGGTCTCGACCTCAAAAAGAAAACGTGGATGAGCGCGTTCCCTCTCGTCGGCGTGGATATGAAGAAGTTGCCCCCGCTTTGCAAGAGCACGGATAAAATCGGCAACGGTCTTACCGCAAAAGCCGCGGCGGAAACCGGTCTTATCAAAGGTACTCCTGTGTTCGGCGGTTGCGACGACGTTCAGTCGGCGGTTGTCGGAAGCGGTATGACGGGCGACGGCGAAATTCACATTTACCTCGGCACTTCCGCTTGGGTTGCCGCTCCTTCCAGAACGGCGAACAAGTTTATGCACGGCGCGGCGGCAATTCAGTCTGCCGACCCCGAAATGAACCTCATCGCAGGTATCACCGAAGCCGCAGGCAGCAATATCCAGTGGATTTGCGACCAGTTCTTCAAACATGAAAAAGAACAGCTCGGCGAAGGTATCTACGAATATATGGACAACGTCATTCACAACGTGCCCGCGGGTTCCGACCACCTTATCTGCACTCCTTGGATGCAGGGTGAAAGATGCCCCGTTTCCAGCACGACCACGCGTTCGACGCTGTTCAACATCAACCCCATTCACACCCGCGAACATCTCATGCGCGCGGTTTACGAAGGCGTTGCGTACAACCTGCGCTGGATACTCGAAAACTACCGCAAAGACTACGGTTTCGAAGGCAACAACTTCCGCATCATCGGCGGCGGCGCCTTGGATAAAGGCTGGATGCAGATTATCGCGGACGTTACGGGTTGCAACTTCTCCGTCGTCAAGAACCCCAGAAACGCGGGTGCGCTCGGTTGCGCAATCATCGCGCTCATCGGTCTCGGCGAACTCAAGAGTTTCTCCGACGCCCGCAATTTCGTGCAGATTGAGGCAAGCTATAAGCCCAATCCCGCGAACAAAGCCATTTACGACAAACTCTTCGCCGATTACAAGACTTTGTATCTGGCACTCAAAAAACCGTATATAGCGGCAAATTCTAGAAGATTCGAGGGTATGGAATAATGAAAAACGAACAAGTCTACGAAAATCTGAAAAAATATTCCGCAATGCTGTTTGCGGAAGGTTATATCGAATGCGGTTACATCGCCGCAAAAGCCGACGACGGACTGTACATTACCACTCCCGACGCCGATTTTGCCGACCTCAAAGAAGAGCAGGTTGCGTTTGTTACGGATAAGACCGTGGAACAGCTCGAAGGCAATTTCCGCGCGGCGGCGGTTCTGCTTATCTGCGCGCTGAAAGCCAAGAAAGACGCAGGCGCGGCGGCTATCGTCGACAGCAAGAGCATTCTCGATTTCTCCAAAAAGAAAATCACCTTGCCCCCCGTGCTCGAAGATATGTCCCAGATTTGCGGTATCAGCGTACGTTCCGCCAAGAAAAACACGGCAGCCGAAACCGTTGCCGCAATGTCCGGACTCAGAAACGCATGTTTCCTTCCCGACGCAGGCGCGGTGGTCGTAGGTCGTACTCTTGCGGAAATTTACACCTGCACGCTCGTACTAGATAAATCCGCCAACGGTTATCTTCTCGCGGAAAACAAGGGCGGTATCAAACACCTCAACGCTTTCGAAGCAAGTGTGGAGCACATTGTCTACACACTCAAATATTCCAAGAAAAATCAGGCAAGCCAGAAGGCGGCGGAAGAGGGCAAAGAAGTCGAACTCGCCGAAAAGCCGTCTGCAATCGTCACCGACGAACTGAAAAAGGTTGCACAGGACATTAAGGACGCGGGCGTTAAACTCCTCGAAGAAAACCTCGTTCAGGGTACTTGGGGTAACATAGCTGTCAGAATCAGCGACAAAGAAATGATGGCGACGCCTTCCGCACTCGACTACGTCATGCTCAAACCCGAACAGATGGCTATCGTCGATATGGAAAGCATGGAGTGGAAGGGTTCCAACAAACCCACCAGCGAAAAAGGCGTGCACGCAAAACTTTTGCTTGCTCATCCCGACAGCAACGCGACCGTTCACACCCATCCTTTCTACGGCAGCATTCTCGCCGCAATGAGACAGCCTCTCGTCGTTCCCGAAAAATACCGCGACATTCTCGGCGACGTCGTTCCCGTCAGCAAATTCGGGCCTTCCGGCACGGGCATGCTCGTCAAGAACACGGCGGCGGCAATCGGTAACGCGCCTTGCTGCTTCATGGCAAGCCACGGCGTCGTCGCTCGCGGCAAAGACCTCGAAGACGCGTTCAGAATCTGCAGAGCTTTGGAAGACGCCTGCAAAGATTATCTTCTCAACTGACGGAGAGCCCGCCAAAAAGGCGGTTCAGCATATCCAGGGGAATGGAAAACCGAGTGTTAAGCTCGGTTTTTCACTTGTTTTTCCGCCTTTTTTCTCCCCCTGTTTTTCCCAGCGAAAAATTTGTCGCTTTATGTCGTACTCCCAAGGGGCTATGCGTGCTTTGCGCCTGTTCTTTTCATTATAATAAGGCTATCTTTTTAAGAGGGTATCGGCGGTAGGCTTTTTCGTTTGCCGCTCCGTACCGCGGGCAGGAGTGAGGATGAAACTTTTGGAAGAACGCATTCTCAGGGACGGCAAAGTCTTTCCCGGCGAGGTGCTCAAAGTAGGCGGTTTTCTCAATCATCTTATCGATGACACTTTGCTTGAGCAAATCGGAACGGAAATCCACGCTCTTTTCAAGGACGACCACGTCACCAAAATCATGACCATCGAAGCATCGGGTATCGCGATTGCTTGCTACGCCGCAAGACATTTCCACGCCCCGGTGCTTTTTGCTAAAAAATCCAAAACCGCAAACATCGCCGACGATTGCTATACTGCGCAGGTTGTGAGCTACACCCACGGCAACACCAACACCGTTTTTGTCGAAAAAGAGTATCTCCGTCCCGAGGACAGAGTTCTCATCATCGACGACTTCCTTGCGCACGGCGAAGCGCTCAAAGGTCTTATTTCCCTCGTCAATCAGGCGGGCGCTCACCTTGTCGGTTGCGCAATCGCCATCGAGAAAGGTTTTCAGGGCGGCGGCGACGCGTTGCGCGCGCAGGGCGTCAAGGTCTGTTCTCTCGCAATCGTTGAGAGCATGGACGAGCATTCGGTCACTTTCAGAAAGTGAATTGATCGACAAAAAGCCGAAAGGCACAAAATACGGAGGTTTCTATGAAGAAAAAAATCTTGGCACTTGTGCTCGTAATCGCACTTGTGGCATCTCTGGCAGTTGCTCTCGTTGCTTGCAACCCCGACGAAGGAAACAACAACACTGTAGTTTCTTTCAAGCCCATTGCCAAAGAGAACATCAAATTTGGTCTTATCGCTCTGCACGATGAGAACAGCACTTACGACGCCAACTTCATCAATGCGGCAAGAAATGCTATAAAGGCATGTGGCCTCAATGATAATCAGCTTATCATCAAAACCGGCATTGACGAAAACAGTGAATGCTATGAAGCCGCAATCGAACTCGTCGATCAAGGCTGCAATGTCATCTTTGCAGACAGCTTCGGTCACGAACAGTATGTACTTCAAGCGGCAAAAGAAAATCCCAATGTCCGTTTTGCACATGCAACCGGCACCATGGCTCACACCGAACTTCTTCCCAACTTCTACAATGCTTTTGCCTCCATCTATGAAGGCCGTTATCTTGCAGGCGTTGCCGCAGGCATGAAACTTCTCGAAATGAAGCCCAGCGCATCTTCTTACAAGATGGGTTATGTTGGTGCGTACACTTATGCTGAAGTTGTTTCCGGTTACACCTCTTTCTATCTCGGAGCAAAATCCGTTATCGAAGCAGCAGGCAAAAATGTAACTATGGATGTTACGTTCACGGGCAGCTGGTATGACGAAGCAGCAGAAAAAGAAGCAGCAAATGCTTTGATCAACGGCGGTGCGGAACTTATCAGCCAACATGCGGACAGCATGGGCGCGCCTACTGCTTGCGAAGAGTATTACACCAAAAACGGAGTGCTCATTCCTAACGTTACTTACAACATCAGCACCAAAGAAGACTGCCCCCACACTTACCTTACCGGTTCCAGAGTCAACTGGGAGCCCTACTTTGAATACCTCATCAACTGCGCCATAAACGGTGTTACCGCTGTCGGTTTTGACTATGTCGGTCACCTTGGAGCTGATATTTTTGCAGGTGGCTCTGTCGAAGTCCTCGAAATCGGCAATGCAGCAGCTGCAGATACCAAAGAAAAGCTCGAAGAAATTGCAGCAAAACTCAGCAGTGGCGAACTTAACGTTTTCGATACCGCAAACTTCAAAGTTGCAGGCAAAACTCTCAGCGAATATCTTGCTGACGTTGACACCGATGCAAAATACGAAAAAGACACCCAGGTTGTCCTGAACGGTGTGTTCCTTGAATCCGCTTACCGTTCTGCACCTTACTTTGATCTGCAGATAGACGGCATCACTCTTCTCAATCAGAAATTCTGATAGTTTAAATTGAGACGGGGCGTCTACGCCCCGTCTCGTATACTTTTTCGGAGGGAATATGAATAATACCTACGCCAATACGGGCAAACCCGTGGCAGTAAGTATGAAAGGCATTTCCAAATGCTTCGGCGAAGTGGTTGCCAACAAGAATGTGGACCTCACTGTTTTTCGCGGTGAGATTCTTTCCGTTCTCGGTGAGAACGGGAGTGGCAAGACCACTCTCATGAATATGCTCTCGGGTATTTATTTCCCCGACGAAGGGCAGATTTTTATCAACGGAGAACCCGTTATTATCCGTTCACCCAGAGATGCGTACCATTGCAAAATAGGAATGGTGCATCAGCATTTTAAACTGGTTGACGTTTTTACCGCAATCGACAACATAATTCTCGGAGAGGATATGCCTCATTTCAGCATGCGCGAAAATGCTGCAAAATATAAGGCTGAGGCGAACGCTCCTCACTACGTCATCGATAACGATGACTCCGAGGCTCCCGTCAAAACCGTCCGTCAAACAGACACTGCTTTGGGCAGATTCAAGCTGGCCGCAAAGACCGCATTTCTGCCTGCAATCAAGTTTGCAAAAAAAGCAAAATTCAACTGGTTGCCCCGTAGACGCGGGAAAGAGGTGTTTGAAGTTGCCGCAAAATACGGCTTTGACATTGATTTGAAAAAGAAAATATACGATATGTCTGTAAGTGAAAAGCAGACTGTCGAGATTATAAAGGTTCTTTATCGCGGAGCGAACATTCTTATTCTCGACGAACCGACCGCGGTTCTCACTCCGCAGGAAACCGAAAAACTTTTCCAGGTGCTTCGCAACATGCGCGAGGACGGCAAATCAATAATAATCATCACTCACAAACTCAACGAAGTTATGGCGATAAGCGACAGAGTAGCCGTTCTGCGTAAAGGCGAACATATCGCCACTGTCAAAACATCGGAAACCAATCCCGCACAACTTACGGAAATGATGGTCGGTCACAAGACCGAACTCAACATCGACAGAGCGGAGCCCGTCAATCCCGAGGACAGACTGGTTGTGGAAGGATTGTCGCTTGTAAACCGCGAAGGCGTCAAAGTTCTGGACAATGTTTCGTTTACGGCTCGTTCCGGTGAAATTCTCGGTATTGCGGGCATTGCAGGCAGCGGACAGCGTGAACTTCTAGAAACCATAGCGGGACTTTTGCGACCCAATTCCGGCGGCATCGAGTACAACGACCCCAAAACGGGTAGGCAGGAAAATCTCATACGAAAGTCTCCCGCACAAATCAGAGAGCTCGGAGTACGTCTTTCCTTTGTTCCCGAAGACAGATTGGGCATGGGACTTGTCGGAAATATGGATATTATCGACAATATGATGCTCCGTAGTTACAAGCGCGGTAAAGTTCTGTTTGTCGAGGGCAAGAAACAGAAAAAGGTAGCAGTTCAGTCCGAACAGCAAAAGCCTGCGCTCAAACCTAAATCCAGTGCGCATTTCGACGGGTTCTTCCTTGACAGAAAGAGACCTAAACAACTTGCGGAAGATATCATACGCGATCTAGAAGTTGTTACCCCCAGTTCGCACACTCCCGTAAGACGTCTTTCTGGCGGCAATATCCAGAAAGTGCTCGTCGGTCGCGAAATCGCATCGGCTCCTACCGTGCTTATGGCGGCTTATCCCGTCAGAGGTTTGGATATAAACAGTTCATACACCATTTACAATCTTCTCAATGCGCAGAAAGAACACGGTGTTGCAGTAATTTATGTCGGTGAAGACCTTGACGTTCTCGTCGAACTTTGCGACCGCATTATGGTTATTTGCGCAGGCAAAGTTACGGGTATTCTCGACGGCCGCAAGGCGAGAAAAGAAGAAATCGGTTTGCTTATGACGGATTCCGCAGCTCATACGCAGGAGGTGCACGATGCTGAGTAACAAAACAGAAAGAGAACCTCTCTTCCGTATAGTGAAACGCGACAATTTGCCAAAATGGCAGGCGTGGATTATTCGTATTGTCGCTGTGTTTGTTGCGCTTGGTATAAGCGCGGCAGTCAGTGCTATTCTTACTGACGGAGCCAGTGTCGGGCAGTTCTTTAAAGGGCTTTTCGAGGGCGTTTTCAGCACTAAAAACTCTATTCTAAAATTCTTCCAGAATACGGCAATAATGTTAATCATTGCGCTTGCACTTGCCCCTGCGTTCAAAATGAAGTTTTGGAACATCGGAGCGGAAGGGCAAGTTCTGATTGGTGGATTGGCATGTGTCGTTTGCATAAAATCGTTCGGACAATACCTCAACAATTGGGCACTTTTGATAATTATGCTTGCATTGAGCATTGCATTCAGCGTGGTATGGGCGGTCATTCCTGCCATATTTAAGGCGAAATGGAAGACAAACGAAACATTGTTCACGCTGATGATGAACTACGTTGCTACGCAACTCGTTGCCATTTGTATTTTTTTGTGGGTTACCAGCGGTTCTGGCACGCTCGGTATTTTGCCTTACGGACAACTTCCCAAATTGGGAGGAGAGAATTATATCTTCAATATCATCATTGTGGCGATTATCATGGTGTTGATGTTCGTATACTTCCGTTTCAGCAAACACGGTTATGAACTGTCGGTTGTAGGCGAAAGTGAGAATACCGCGAAATATGTCGGCATCAACGTAAAGAAAGTCATAATCCGCACTATGATACTTTCGGGTGTTCTTTGCGGTATAGCAGGGTGGTTGCTTGTTGCCGGCACAGACCATTCGTTGTCAGTAAATACAGTTGGCGGCAGAGGTTTTACGGCAATTCTCGTTGCATGGCTCGGTAAGTTCAATCCTTTCTTTATGGGATTTACTTCCATGCTTTATGTTTTTATAGACCAAGGAGCGGCACGTCTGGCAAGCAATTTTGCCATGGGTGAGTCTTTCTCGGGTATAATTACGGGAATATTCTTCTTCTTTGTTATAGGTTGTGAATTCTTTATAAACTACAAAATCAAATTCCGTTCTTTCAAAAAGAAAAACACGGATATTACCGCCGTTGAAGACGAGAATATCGTCGAAACGGAGCAAAATGACAGCGAGGAGGTAACCGCATAATGTTTTTGACCTTCCTGCAAAGTTCTATACGTTTCAGCACGATTTTCCTGTTCGGTTCGGTCGGTGAAACTATTACGGAAAAATCAGGCAACCTCAACCTCGGTATTCCCGGTATCATGTGTATGGGAGCTGCCGGTGGCATTATTGGTGAGGCTGCATATGTCAAGACGCTCTCTGACCTTAGTGAGATGACCGGCGGCGGTGCAGTTTTGTCGGCAATGCTTATGGCTATGTTGTTTGCGGCCTTGGGCGGTCTAATTTATTGCTTCCTTACGACTTCGCTCCGATGCAATCAAAACGTTACGGGTCTTGCGCTTACTACGTTCGGTATTGGTATATTGAGCTTCTTTGGCGGACGCGCAACGACAACCGGTTTCAGTGCGGCAAGCCTTTATTTCAAGCAGACTTTCTCGTTTGCAAAGGATCTGGGTTGGTTCAGTCAGTTGTTCTTTTCATACGGCTCGCTTGTGTATATAGCATTTTTTATAGCTATAATTGCTGCTATTGTTATCAAAAAAACGCGTGTCGGTCTCAATCTCCGTGCTGTCGGTGAAAATCCTGCAACAGCAGATGCCGCAGGTATTTCTGTAACAAATTATAAGTATGCAGCCACTCTTATCGGCAGCATGATTGCAGGTCTCGGCGGATTGTTCTATATTATGGACTATCTGGGCGGAAGCGTAGAGTATTCCATAGACAAATTCGGATGGATGGCAGTCGCGCTCGTTATTTTCACCGTGTGGCGTCCAAACTGGGCAATTCTCGGTTCCATTGTATTCAGTATGCTTTATATTGCGCCTAACTACATTTCCGTATCGTTCGCGCAGAAAGAAATAATCAAGATGATACCGTATGTTGTTACGATTATCGTTCTTGTTATTACCAGCATCATAAGCCGCAGGGAAACTCAACCGCCTGCATCACTCGGTCTTACCTATTTCAGAGAAGAGCGATAGCGGAAAAGTAATTGAAACAATTAAAAAGGCACGCAAATTGCGTGTCTTTTTTTCAATTAGCACCAATTCTCGCTTTCGCAAATTCCCGAAGGCAAACAAAAACTAACAATGTTGCATATTGAGCGTTGAAAGGAATGTAATGCGTGAGCACGCACGCAAAATAACACGCGGAGCGAAAATGAGAGAACAAGCGACAGTTTTGCTTGCAAAAAGCGGCGCGAAGTGAACGGAAAAATTTTTGCGACGCGAAGAACAGACGCAGGTAAAAAAAGCAAACGCTCTGCAAGAAGTGCAGAGCGTTGCGCAAATAGCCTTGCGGCTGTGATGGTGGAGCTTAGGGGATTCGAACCCCTGACCCCTTGACTGCCAGTCAAGTACTCTAGCCAACTGAGCTAAAGCCCCATAACTTTGCTTTGTTATATTAACTCAAAATTTCGTTTTGCACAAGCAAATTAAAGAAGTTTTTGCGTTTCACTTCTTTTTTCACCGGTTTTTATTAAAATCTTAGACACGTTAACTATAATTCCTTTATAACTTGACAAATTGTTCATAATGGTGTTTACTTAATATATAATGAAATTATATATTTTTTGATTTCATTAATCAGATTTTAAGGCGGGTATTATGGAAGATTTGAACGTTGAATCCGTACAGGCAACCGACGTTGCCGCCGCTGCTCCCGCGAAAAGAACGATTTTGCACAAATTGTTCGGTTCGGTTCCCGGAGACGGCGAATTGCAGCCCAAGGAAGGTCTCAGTTACTCCCTTTGCGGTTTTGGGCAGAACCTCATTTGTACCGTTATCGGCTCCTATCTGACCGTTTTTATGACGGACGCAATAGGTTTTCCTGCACTTTCGGTCGCGTTGCTCATGCTGTTTGCACGTATTTACGACGCTTTGAACGACCCGATTATGGGTTCAATCGTCGACAGAACGCGTACCAAGTGGGGCAAATGCCGTCCTTACCTCAATTGGATGGCTATCCCTATCGCAATAATGACGATTTTGTGTTTCCTGCCGGTTTATAAGAACAACACAGGCGGATTCGCGGCGATTTCCATCGTTTACATTATCTGGGGTATGGTTTACACGGTTGCAGACGTTCCTTACTGGGGACTTTCCACCGCAATGTCCAACGACACTTACCGTCGCGGCAACCTGCTTACAATCGCACGTCTGCTTTGCACGGCGGGTGCAGGTCTTGTCACCATCATCGTTCCTCAGATTACTTCTCAGATGACTGCGGACGTTGCAGAGCAGGTCAAAACCTATCAGACCTTGATTACCGCAATTCACCAGTCCGGTTTCAACCTCGATCAGAACGCACTCGAATCTCTCGGCAGCATTCAGGCGTACATCAATTCGCTGTTTGCTAACGGTAACGCGGCAGGCGCAGTCAGCGTCAGCGCGGCTTTGGTCGGCGTCCTCGCTCTCAAGAATCCTCTTTATACCGGCACCATTCTTACCGGTGCGGATTTGCAGACTGCAATCAACTCCGCAAGAGGTGACATGCAGAACGAACTCAGCTGGATTTACTTTGTCATCGCAATCGTCTGCGTCGTGGCGGCAATCCCGCTTTTCTATCTCGGTTTCAAGAACACCAAAGAAAGAAACCAGACGCTGGAAACTCCTCCTACGCTTGCCCACAACCTCAAACTTTTGTTTAAGAACAAGCCTTTGATGCTCATTGTTATTTCGGGTATCCTCGGCGCGGCACGTATGGTCTTTACCTACACCGGCGGTCTGTACTTCGCAAAATACGTCCTTGCCGACGTCAGTTTCCTCGGTATGCAGGGCGAAGGTCTTTACACTCTGATTACGCTGGCGGTTGTTCCCGGTGGTCTGGTGGCTTCCGTTCTCGTTCCTTATCTTACCAAGAAAGTCGGTAAGAAAAACTCTTATATCTGGTCGCACATAGTCGGCGGCGTGGCACTGCTCATCGCGTTCATCATCGGTATGGCAATCGATAAGGGCAACTACACGTCCCCCGCAACGCTTGCAATCGCATTTATCGCGCTGGTAATCGCGGGTGTTCCTTCCGGTCTCAGCAACATCGTTTCCTACGCAATGATAGGCGACACGGTCGAATACCTCGAACTCAAAACCGGTGAACGTGCGGAAGGTATCTGCTTTGCTATGCAAACCTTCATCAACAAAATCGGTATGGCAGTCGGCGCATTCATCGGCGTTCTCGGTTACTACATGGCAGGCGTTACCGCAAACAACCCCGGTGCACTTGACCCCGCAGGCAAAGACACCATGTGGATTATGCTTATGTTGGTTGCGGCAATCAGCTTCATAGCGGCGGCAATTCCTATGTTCTTCTACAAGTTCAACGAAAAAGAACAGCAGGAAGCGGCAGCGGAAATCAAACGTCGTAAAGAAGCAAACGCAACTGTAGCAGTCGCAGAAGGCGACGCCGCAGCGGAAGTCGTCGACATCGCAAACGTCGACAGCAGCGACAACGAATAATCGCAAACAATCTAAAAGCCCGCAGATGCGGGCTTTTCTTTTTGCAAAATATACCCGCACGGTTCTGATTTTAACGGTCAAAGCATTCGAAATTATTTGAAGTATTGACAGCCGACGTTGGGACGAATATAATCATAGTATCAATTTGATATCACAAGGCGGCGACTGTTTGGAAAGAACGGTTATTTGCAGAAAAAGCAAAAAGTGCATATGGGAATATATCGGGGGAGAAATATTCCTTGGGATGTTGTTTGTTATACCAGTTATACTTGCCGCTGCGCTTCCCGTTGAAGAATCGGCATCTTATGTAAGATACATTTTTGCGGGAATAGGCGTATTTTTCTTCCTGTTTTTTGTCGCGATTATCGTTTCGCACGTTCGCTTTACCAGACTTCCCGAAGTTTTTCTCGAACGCGCAAATACAGAATTTTTCCACAGCAATCTTGACAACTCCGACTTGAGAATTCGTTCCGTGGACAATATCGAAGTAAAAATTTCAAAAGACAAATACGGCAGGGCATATTCGTACGGAAAACTTACGTTCGAAGTGGACGGAAGATTGTATGTGTTCAAAAAAGTAGACAATCCCGAAGCGGCAAAACAAACCATAACAGAAATCAAACAATCCCTTTTGTGATGAAAACAGCTTAGCATAAGTTTTAAACGAAAATGAAAACAGCAAAAAAAACGTCATTGATGTGACGGCTTTTTTTGTTTTGGCTACAAGACTTGTAGGGAACGAAGTGAGCTTAATAGCGTAGCGCGAGCTTGCTTGCGAAAAGGCGGAGCGTCAGTTGTGACCGTCACAAGTTCAGCCACATTGTGGCGTTGCGAAGCAACAAAGGCATGAGGCGGAAAAGGACTTTGAGCAGTCGATTTGTGAAGGCTATGGGTTAAGTTGTGATTGTATTTCGGCGGTTTGGTGGTGGGCAACAGAACGCGGAGCAAAAATGAGAGAGCGAGCGATAGTTTTGTCAAGAAAACGAGGAGCGAGTGAACGGAATGATTTTTGCGACGCGAACAACAGACGCAGGGATAAAAGCAAACACTCTGCAAGAAATGCAGAGTGTTGCGGGGTTTGCCTTGCGGCTGTTGTGGTGGAGACTACAAGACTTGAACTTGTGACCTCTTGCATGTCAAGCAAGCGCTCTAACCAACTGGGCTAAGCCTCCGAATGCAAGAGATATATTACACTAATTTTGCGCCAGTGGCAAGCGTTTGAAGATATTTTCTCTGTATACCGCAAATTCTTTTTCATCAGAATGTGTCGGTGCGATAATAATGTGCGTTTAAGAAAAATTCAGCTTTGGTTTTTAATTAAACGTCGTAGTGCTACGTTGTCGGTCAGGTATATATTTGATCGAAACAAGTATAATTATGGTGTGAAGAAATTTATCGACGAAAGCGCAAACAAAAAGAAAAATCTCGTGTTCTGCATAATCGGCGCACTGTTCACGCTTGTGCTCGGTTCTTTGTCGCACTTCTTTTTCGAATGGTCGGGCAACGAAACCGTTGTAGGCATATTCTTTGCGGCGAACGAGAGCGTGTGGGAACACCTTAAACTCATAATTTTCCCGACTCTGGTCTGGTTTGCAGTCGGGCTGCCTTTCATGAGGAAAACGAATAATTATGCGTTTGCCGCATTCGTGTCGACGGCAATCGGCATGATTGTCATTCCGTGCGTGTTTTACGCTTATACGTCATTCACGGGCGAATCCATACTTGCGGTTGATATCGCGACATTCGTCGTTGCCGTGCTGGCAGGGTATGCCGTGGCGTTCTGGGTTATGTGCCTGAAAGAGTCGGATTTCCTCTTTTCCGTTGCGATAGCGGGGCTCATTGCCATTATTGCCGCATATCTCACACTTACGCTTTACGCACCTCAAAAAATCCTTTTCCTCGACCCCGTAAGCGGCGGTTACGGTATTCCCGTATGAAAAGCTTTGCATAAATAAATTGCATAAAATGAATTTGATTATTCATAGCGTGTTGACAAAGGATTTTTTGTCGGTTATATTAATTATATTGCTAGAAAAAGTGACGGGAGTAATTGTATGCAAGAAAAATCCTACATCAACATTTGCAAAGCATTAAGCGACAACAATCGCATGCAAATCTTCAAAATGCTCAGAAAAAACACCATGTGCGCATGTGAAATTCTCGAGCATTTGAAGTGCAGCCAGCCCACACTCAGCTATCATATGAAGCTGCTGTGCGACAGCGGACTGGTCAACGCCGATAAACAAGGTCTTTGGATGCGTTACAGCATCAACGACGACGTCGTCAAGGAATTCTCCGAATATCTGACCAAACTTTGATCGGCAACCGTTAAAGCCCTAATGGGCTTTAATTTGTACCCGTTTGATTGATTGCATTCGATATGTCGGGGCGACTCGGCAGATTGTCTTTACCCGAAAAGGGCTTTTTTGTCTTGCCCTGTACGCGCCCTGATGCTAAAATGACTGTATGAAAAGAAACACGTGTGACGTAGCAATAATAGGCGGTGGAGCCGCCGCACTTATGATTGCCGCAAAGTTGTGCGGCAGGCGTGCGGTATTGTTCGAAAAAAACGGACGGGTAGGCAAAAAACTGCTTGCCACGGGCAACGGCAAATGCAATCTGTCCGCCGTCGACGTCGCACCCGAAAAGTACAATAACCCCGAATTCGTGCGTGGCTTTCTCGGCAGATACGGAGCAGAGGACGCCGTTTGCGATTTTGCCCGTTTCGGACTTTTTACCAAACAGACGGAAGGAAGAATATATCCTTATTCAGAGTGCGCCTCGTCCGTTCTGGACGCTCTGCGTGCGGCGGCTGTTGCAAACGGAGCGGAATTCCTTTGCGACAGAGAAGTCGTGGGGCTTGCACGGGAAAAAGACGGCTTTACGTTGCGCGTCGAAGTGAAAACCGAGGATGGTAAGCAGACTGAAGAATACCGTGCCCGAAACGTTGTGCTTGCGGGCGGTTCGCGGGCGACTTTCGGAACGGATTCGACCTCTCTTTTCAAGGCGCTGGGACACAAAGCAAAACCGTTTGTGCCTTCGCTTTGTCCTTTGAAAACGGACAGAGAAAGCGTCAAAGGCCTTTCCGGCATACGTGTCAAATGCGCTCTTACTCTGGCGGGCAGAACGGAGAAAGGGGAAGTGCTGTTCAAGGATTTCGGTTTGAGCGGAATTGCGACTTTCAATTTGTCCGCTTTTGTCGCAAGAGGATATGCGAAAGTCGGTGACGAAATCGCAATTAACTTTATGCCCGAATACTCCGAGCACGAAGTCGCCGAAATATTCCGCAAAATGAATGCCGAAAACACCGAGAAACTTCTGAAAGGTTTTTTCCATTCGATGGTTTCGCAGAGAATAGCCGAAAGGGCAGGTTGCAAAGCAGGAGAAAAACCCGACGTTGAAAGGCTTGCCCGAATTGTAAAGAATTACAAAACAGTGCTCAAAGGGCTTGTTGACGAGTCTTTCGCGCAGGTAATGTCGGGCGGATTGGATACGGACGAGTTCGACGGCGACTTGCAATCCAGACTTTGCAAGGGCGCGTATGCCGCAGGAGAGATCCTCGACGTCGACGGTCTTTGCGGCGGATACAATCTGCAATGGGCGTGGACAAGCGCCACCGTGGTAGCGCGAGCATTATCGCAGAAATAGGATTTTAACAGCACTTTTGCAAGTATAAAACGTTGATTTTTGCAAAAATATGCGTGTTTGAGCGCGTTGCTGTGTTGCTATGCAGTATAATAAAAGCGAATTGAACGAGCCATGCCGACTTGGAAATTGCTCGTTCGACATGACGTTTTGTTGCCTGCAAAATGCGACTTTTCGCGACATAATTCCATTTTAGGTAAGAAAGTTAACTTTTTTTCGTCAATAAATGTTGAAATAATATTGTTTCAATGTTATACTATTTTTATGGACGTTAAAAATGCCGCTTATTTCTTTTCGGCGTATCGCAAACTGCTGCGCTCGTACACCGACTTCCAACTCAATGCGCTGGAAGGTTATGACCTGTCTCCCAACGAAATCGTGGTTCTCAGCAGTATAGAGACCACGCCCACAGCAAGCGAAATTGCCATGCTTGCAGACGTCAGCAAGGCGTTGGTTTCGCGCAGCGTCAAATTGCTCAAAGACAAGAATTATATCACTGCCACCGTGTCCGAAGAAGACAAGCGCGAACAGGAACTTGCGCTTACGGACGAGGGCAGAAAAGTTGCCGAACTCATCGACGAGGCAAACAGACGTTATTTTGCGACGGCGTTTGCCAATTTCGAGACCAACGAAAAGCAGGTGCTCAAACTGTTGCTCGAAATGATGATGCGCAATCTGAATATCGGAGGCTTTTGATGAGTTGGAAAGATGTTAAGAATTCCGCGCCCGAGAGTGCGGAATTTATTGTAAACGAAGCAAAAAAGATCACTGCGGAAATGCCCGCCCGTCTTGCGGGTTCGGAGAGTGAAAACGCCGCTCGCGAATATCTGGCGGCACAGCTTGCCGAATGCACGGACGAAGTCGGCAAAGAGGAGTTTTCCTTTGCTCCCGACGCCGCAATGGGTTGGATTTACATCACGGTGGTTTGCGCGATACTGGCTTTTGTCGCATACTTTTTCGTGTCGTTCGTTTCCGTGGTGCTCATAATTCTCGCGCTCGTTCCTTTCTTTGTACAAGGTATTTTCTGTTCACGCGCTTTCGACGGCATGTACAAGCCCGCATCGTCTGAGAACCTTACGGCGGTGAAAAAATGCGCGGGCGTCATGAAAAGACGTATCATTTTCGTTGCGCACACCGATGCGTCGAATGAGTTTGCTTTTCACGCAAAATTCGGCGGTAAGGCGTTTGCCGCCGCAATGATAATTTCCGTTGTTGGCGCGTTTTATCTGCTTGCGGCAGACATTGCACGCTGGGCGTATCTCGGAAGTATGGGCGCAGGTCTTGCGGCGGGCGACTATCTTATCGTGGGACTTGTCGGTTTGGTCTTTGTGCCGTTCTGGTTTGCGTGTTTCTTCTTCGTCGACAAAAAGAAAGTTGTTGACGGTGCAAACGACAATCTCAGCGGTTGCCTCGAAGCCGTGGCGCTTTTAAAAGCCATGAAAGACAACGGCGTACAATGCGAGAATACGGAAATCCTCGTTGTTCTGACAAGTGCGGAAGAATGCGGTTTGCGCGGCGCGAAAGCGTGGTGCGACGCTCACCGTGAAGATTTCAAGGACGTCCCGACATACGTTCTGGTGCTTGACACAATTCGTGACGAAAAACATTTCAAGGCGGGCGTACGCGACCTTAACGGGCTTGTGGGACTTGATGCGGGACTTGCCGACGAGTTTATCGCCGCCGCAACCGAAAGCGGCGCAGACTGTCTGAAAGGCGGCGTGAGCTTCGGAGCAACGGACGCCGCGGCGTTTGCCGAAAGCGGTTTCAGAGCCACAAGCGTAACCGCGCTTGACTCGTCCCTTCCCGAATATTATCATACCCAGGCGGATACGGCGGACAATATGAATCCCGAACTGCTTGCAAAGTGCTTCAAGGCATTGGCGCAGTTTGTCGAGAATGCCGACGGGAAGTAAACCAACAAATCCGATTAAATGAAGTCAAACAAAAATAAAAGCGAACCGAAGTTCGCTTTTTTCGTTTTTTACGATATTTTGCCCGCTGTATTGCGGTTGCTTTGTTTGCAGGGGAGTGCGCGGACGGTCGATATGACCGTGCGTTATTGTTGTGCTTTTCGGAAATCAGACCGTGCGCAGGTCGTCGCCCGTAAAGGTGTGCGAGAGAGATGTGCGTTTGTCGAAGATGCGGGAGTATATCCTTTCGTTGTAGTGTGAAATGAAGTCGTCGCTCGTGAAGTTGGAAGTGATTACGGTTGTATGTTTCTTTGCTGCGCGTTCTTCCAAAGTCAGCAACAGATATTCGCAGGTGACGTTTTTCAGACGTGGTTCAGTGCCGAGGTCGTCGAGTACAAGCAAATCGGCGTTCATGACGTCGTGGATTATGCTTTCACGTTCCGTGTAGGGCGATGTATGGCAGGCAAGCAGCAAGTTGTTGAAGTTCATTGCCGTAAGGAACAGCGCGCTGTAACCGCGTTTTACGGCGGAGCGTACCATAGCTTCGGCAAGCATGGTTTTGCCCGTTCCCGTCTTGCCCATGAACACGAGCGTGCGCAGTTTTACGTTTGGATAGAGGTTGACGTAACGCGACATCAGTGAATAGATTTTGGAAAGGCTTTCCGACTGCGCGGCGTCTTTGATTGCGGACGCGTCGAAATCTTCGAGAGAAAATCCTTCGGGGTCGATGCCGCATTCCCTGCCCAAGGCTTTCACGAAGTCGTCGCGAATGCATTTGCAGGGTTCGCCGTTCACTATGCCTTTGCCGCCGCATTCGGGGCATACGGGTGCGGCTTGGAAATCCTGTTCGGAGTATCCGTGTGCGGCAAGAGCGGATTTGTATTCTTCGTGCAGACGTTCGACCTCGGGTGCGTACTTTTTGCGGTGCAGGAAGGAATTGTAAAGCGCGTCGGTGTAGGCTTTTTGAGCTGAAGAAATGTCCGCGATGCGGAACGCCGCATTCTTGCGGAATTCGGCTTCGCGTTCTTCTCTCCCGCGGGCAACGCGCATTTCGTTCAGTACCTGTTGCAAAATTCTTTCTCTCATAGGTCTGCGTCCGTAATGTTGTCTATGTTGGTGATTACCGATTGAAGTTGCTCGTGCGTGTAGGTGCGCTCCTCGAAGTTCTTGGAAGTGTTTACGGAAGAGGATACGGTTGCTCCGTGTTTGCGCGCCGCGTCAAGCGTGCGCACGTTTTTGGACTTCCATTCGGAGAGCAGTCTGTTGATTGCAGATGTGGGATAAGGTTTGCCGGCGCAGAGTTCCGCGGCGTACAAAATGACTTCGTCGTCAAATCCCCACGTCGCCGTCCACGTGCGGTAGTAGTCGCGGTCGGAAGGCGTGACGCTGCGTGTGCGTCCGCAGGCTTCTATCACCGCTTTTATCCTTTCGTCCTGTTCGACCTGTATCGCGATGAAATCGTCAATGGCTTCGACGGTTAGCAGTCCTTGCGCGAAAAACTTGTTTATCACGCCGTTCATGCCCTCTAAAGTGCGGATTCCGCTCAAAAAGCAGTAGTGCGCAACGGTAACCAACGCTTCGTCGGAGAAGCCTTTGTTTGTCCACGGTATGGTGTAGACTTCGATGATATGGTCAAGCGATTCGTAGAATACGCCGATGTTTTTGTTGATTTTTACGGTCAGCTCCTGTATGTGTTCGCGGTAGCGGTTGTAGTCCGCCATATCCTCTGCCGTGAACACGGACATTCTGTAAAATTCGTCGAGTTTCTGGTCGAGTTTCTTGAAACTCTTGCCGCCTTTCAACGCTTTCGCGGCGGCGATTATGGCGGGCAGTTCGAAACCCCAACTGCGCGTCCATTTCAACAGCATTTGTTTTTCTTCGAGTTCGGCTCCCGTTTTTCTGCCGAGCGCGTTGAGCACGGCACGCATATCGTCGGTCTGCGCTTCGTATTCGTTGAGCTTGTTCTCGACGTCGGCAACCGTTCTCACTCCGTCCTGTACCCAGTTGCGCGCAACGGTGAGTATGTAGGGATAGCGTACGGATTGACCTTTGAGGTCGATGCAGTACTGAACTATCATCAGCATTGCTTCGCGGTCGAGTTTGCACCCGTCGAGGAAAGAGTAGTACTCGTTGTACTCGTTGGGAGTCAGCATTCGTTCGGGGAAAAGCGATTGCAGATGTTCGTTGAAATCGTGCCACTTTTCCGACTTGTATTTCTTGGGCGGCTGGCTTGCGCCTTTCAGCGAAAGATAGGTGACTTCGAGGGGAGACGTTCCCGTCACTCTGCACAGTCCCGCGTCTTCAAATTCGCGGTAAATGCGGACGAGTTCGGACTCGGTCACGCCCAGTACGTCGCACAGCGATTCCAAAGAATTGCTGTTTTGCGGAAGAGTGCACATATAAAGCCCGTACAGATAGACTTTGATTTGCTTTTCGTCGCAATAGGGCAGATGCTCGTTGATGAACAGATTGTCAACGAGGGTGAAACTCTCCATTAAAAAGTCGCTGGAAAATCTTGCGAAACTCATTTTTGCTCCCCTAATTTTCCCGAAATTTTGGGTTTTGCGTCGGTGATAAATAACATATCACAATTTCCGCCCGAAATAAAGAGATAATTTCCACTAAAATATTTTTTCTACATATAGTGGCGGAAAGATTTTTAAGGCGGTCGGGACGCAGAAAAGGAACGTCGATACAGCGGGTCAGCGCTTTCCGTTTAATGCGGACGGCATATTGCCACATAGCGGGCGCAGATTGGTAAGTTTTGCGGCGTTTTAGCCTGACATTGCAAGGCAACACAATGGTTGCAAAGCAGTACCGATGCAAGTCAAAATTTTACTGTCAGTCGTCCGTTTCTTCGTCAGTTTCGCGTCGTTCGCGGACATACGGAATATCGCGTCTTCCCGTGTAGAACATAAGTCCCGCGCGGCGCAAGGCTTTTTCCAAAAGTATTGTGAGCGGAAAACCTATCACCCAGACGACTATGGCTTCCGATGCGAATATCAGCCCGAAGTTGAGAAAATATGCGGCGTCCGAGCCGTCGACAATCCAAATCAGCGGAACCAGAATGGCGTTGAGTATGACGGGCGGTATTGCGGCGACGAGTTTGTGTCTGCGCAGAACGTAAGTAAGAACGCCTGCAATCAGGGTTGCCGCCGTTCCGAATATCACGTCGTATACCGTAGAGTAGAAAAAGTTGGAAAGGAAACAACCTACCGTTATGCCGATAATCGATTCGGGCATGAAAAGCGGCAGCAATACAAGCGCTTCCGAAAGTCGGAACTGGACGGCGCCGAAAGAGATGGGTTGCAGGGCGGTGGCAAGTGCAAAGTAAATTGCCGCGATAAGCGCGGAACGCGCAACGAAAAATACGCTCTTTTTCAAAATATTACCTCGGTTTTTTTTATTGATGGGTGTTGCCGTGACCATCGCGATTATGTTATCATACTATAAATGCGAAAGCAACGGTTTGAAACTGAATACTCAAAGTTGTCTACAAGGAGCTTTTATGGTCGAATTCAAGGATATGGATTTTATGAACTCTGCGTTCAATACGGGCGCGTTCGTGACCGCAGGCGACAACGTAATGGTCGCAAGTTGGGGTTTTGTCGGAGTTATGTGGGGCAAAAAGGTTTTTGTTGCGCCCATTCGCGACAGCCGTTACACCAAAGAGATGCTTGACAAAACGGGTGAGTTCACCGTAAGTGTGCCCGCCGCGGGTACTATGAAACAGGAAATCGCTTTCTGCGGAAGCAAGAGCGGCCGCGACTACGACAAATGGAAGGAAACGGGACTCGTCAAACAACCCGCAAAACAGGTCGGCACCTGCGTTGTGGCAGGGTGTGCACGCTATTTCGAGTGCAAGGTTCTGGGCGTTCTTCCCATGGGCGATATGGATATTTCCGCCGTGGAAAAATGGTATCCCACGGGTGACAAACACAATTTCTATTTCGGCGAAATAGTCGCGGAGTACTGATGAAAATCTGGGCGAAGGTGATGAACGCGGACAGAATACTCCGCGACGTCGTGTACGAGGGTGACCACAAGTTCACGTCCTCGGGGTTTCGCGACGCGGTGCAGAACGTCTCATATCTGCTTGACGTATCCACGCCCGTGCTTTTGCCTGCCCATTACCGACATTTCGAAAACTTCAAACGCGTCAAGTTTCTGCCTTCCGACTTTATCGAGGACGTGGGATTTACCTCTTATGTACTTGAACTCGTAAGCGACGACAAAGCAAAGAAATTGCAAAAGTAGCGTATAACATGTCTGTCTGTATTTCCCGTCAGATTGTGTGATTTGACGGTTGCCGTAAAAGCAAAAAGACGGGCAAGATTTGATTTGCAAGCCGAATAATAAACCTTCCGTTGCGAAAACTATCCGCTGAACGGGAGGTTTTTTTATGAGCGGTTTCGGCATCGTCCGCAGAATGGACGAACTCGGAAGAATTGTCATTCCCAAGGAATTCAGAAAAACGTTGCGGCTTTCGGAAGGCGACGAAATGGAAATCTTTTCGGACGGCGAACAGCTGTTTGTCCGTCGCCATTCGGGGTTCAACGGATTCAGGCGTTTTGCCAGAACGGCGGTCAAAGAACTGAACCGTATGACGCATTGTGACGTTTTTATAATAGCTGCCGAAGAAGTCGTCGCGGCGGCGGGAGTAAACGTCAAAATCGCGGAAGGACAGCGCGCGTCCGAACGTGCCGCGGAACTGTCTTTGTTGAGAGCGGAAAACGTTTCCGAGATTTCGGAAAAAAGTATTTTCGATGTGTGCGAAGGCGTGAGTTTCGGCAGCGGTAGTGTGATTTCCGTGCCCGTTTTTGCTCAAGGCGACGTGAGCGGAGCGTTGTTTTGTGCGGGTGAAAACGTTGCGGAGTTCAAGGATTATCTGAACTTTGCCGCACAGATGCTCGGAGCGGTGCTGGAACAATGAAAAAAGACGGTGAGAACAAGAAACTGAGAACGGGGCGACTTATGGGCGGAGCCGCCGTGCTTGCACTCGGCGGAATTGTCGCAAAACTCATAGGAGCGTTTTACCGTGTTCCGCTCACCAACATACTCGGCGCGGAAGGTATGGGAATGTACCAGTTGGTTTTTCCCGTGTACGCGCTGTTTATGACTATGTCGACGGCGGGCATTCCGACCGCGCTTTCGCGTATAGTCGCAGAACACAAAGCGCGCGGCGAAGGCGCAAAACGCTATCTTGTGTCCGCGTTGATTACGCTGACTACGATGTCGGCGCTTGCGGGCGTGCTTGTCATTGCTTTGTCGTCCGTTCTTGCCCGCTGGCAAGGCAACGAAGCCACGGCAATAGGTTATACGGTCATTGCTCCGTCTGTCTTTTTCGTGGGTATTATTGCAGGGCTGCGCGGCTGGTTTCAGGGCGAAATGTATATGGTTCCGACGGCTGTTTCCAACGTTGTGGAACAGGTCGTCAAACTTGCCGTCGGCGTTGGGTTTGCCGTCGCTCTTGCGCCGAGGGGCGTAACCGCTTCGGTTTGCGGCGCGCTTGCGGGCATAACGGTGTCCGAATTGGTTGCGGCGTTGTATCTCGTGATAACCTATTTCGTACGTTCACGCGGCAAGGCAAAAGAAAGACTTATTCCCGACAGAAAAGAGGCGGGCGAAATGTTCAAAGTGGCGTTTCCGATTGCGCTTCTCGGACTTATGATGCCGCTCGGTTCTTTTTTCGACAGTATGATTATCGTCAACGCGCTCAAATGGGGCGGCGCGTCAACAGCGCTTGCCACGGCGCAGTACGGGCTTTACAGCGGCCCCGTGAACTCGCTTGTCAATATGCCCGTCGTAATCATAATGTCGCTTGCCATTGCCGTTGTGCCTTCGGTGTCTTTGTCGCGCGTCGAGCACGACGTTTCCGCCATTGTTTCCAAAAGTCGGTTGAGCGTAAAACTCGTATATCTTATCGGCGTCCCCGCGACTTTGTTCTTTATGGTTTTCGGCAAAAACATACTTTCTATGCTTTATCCCGCATTGTCGGAAAACGACGTTACGTTGAGTGCCGGACTGCTGAAAATCGCGGCATTCAGTGTGGTTATGACAAGCGCGACACAGATATACGTTTCGCTCTTGCAGGGACTTGACCGCACATATTCGGCAGTTAAAAGCCTTTTTACGGCAATTGTTGTAAAAGTTGTAGTGTCACTAGTCGCCGTTAGATTCATAGGAATAGCGGGTGCCGCCGTGGCGTCAGTTGCGATGTCGGCGGTTTCTCTTGCGGGGTGTAACATCGCCTTTTACAGACTTACGGAAGTCAGAGTGGAAAAAAATATTGCCCAAACTATGCTCAGCGGTGTTATAATGGCGCTGATAGGTTTGGTTGTGCGCGAGTACGTGCCTACCGATATAGGCGTTCTGGTTGCGGGCGGCGTTATGTGCGGACTCGTGTACCTTTGGCTCGTTACGCTTTTCGGAGTATTCGACGAGTCGGAATTCGCGCTTATGCCTTTCGGAAAATTCTTTTTGAAATTCAGAAAAATCGTCAGATTTTGGGAGTGACTATGCATTCTTGCGAACATCACGGTGGCGGTCGCTGCGGTTGCGGCAGACTGTCCGACGAGTCAAAACAGGTTTACATACCGCAGGATTTGATTTTGCCTGCGGTTTCCGTCAACAAACGCATTCCTTTGATTGTCAAAAACGTAACTGCGTCCGATATTCCTGCATTGAAAACAAAACTTGCGGCGGTTTACGGCGAAGCGAAAAACGTAACGGCGTTGCGCGGTGACGAAGTTCTGTTTTTTGAAGTTTCGGCACTTCCTTGCGAAGATTTCGACAAGCTTGTGCTTGACGGCGAAAAACTCACCGAACACGCAAAATTCGATTTTTCGGATTTGCAGGAAATCATGGCGCGTTTGCGCGGCGAAGGCGGTTGCGAGTGGGACAGAGCCCAGACGCACGAAAGCATAAGAATCAATCTTATCGAAGAAGCCTACGAACTCGTCGAAGCCATTGACTGTGCCGACAGGGATATGATGCTCGAAGAAAGCGGCGACGTGTTGATGCAGGCGGTTTTCCACACGCAGATTGCCTCCGAGAGCGGCGAGTTCGATTATTCGGATATGCTGACTGCGTTGTGCCGCAAGCTGCTTGACAGACATACGCACATATTCGGCGAAAACCACGCAAACAACGCAGACGAAGCGTTGAATTTCTGGAACGAAGCCAAAAAGAAAGAAAAGAAATATACGTCCAACACCGACGCAATGCAACGGGTGCCGAAAAACCTGCCGTCCTTGCTGTACGCCGAAAAAATCCAGAAAATAGCAAAGAAATGCGGTTTTGACTGGTCGGATTACAAACCCGCGGCGGACAAAGTCGGCGAGGAACTTGCGGAGTTTTTGCAGAGCGACGCCGCGCACCGCGTGGAAGAAGCCGGCGATTTGCTGTTTGCCGTTGTCAACGTGCTCAGATTTTTCAAGGTTGAACCCGAAACCGCGCTTCGCGAAGCCAATGCGAAGTTTTTGAGAAGATTTGCGGCTGTCGAAGAAAGAGTGAAAGCCCAAGGCAAAGAAATGACCGACTTTACGCTCGAACAACTCGACAAAATTTGGGACGAAGTCAAACGCGACGAGAGGAAAACCGAATGAACATCGGCGGAGTGAACACTCGGTCGGATATTCTTTTTGCGCCGCTTGCGGGATTCAGCGACGCAGGTTTCCGCTTGCTTTGCACAAAAGGCGGTGCCGGTCTTACATACACCGAAATGGTGAGTGCCAAAGGTCTTTGCTATAACAATAAAGGCTCCGAAAGTCTGCTGTATACGTCCGAAGAAGAAAATCCCGTCGCCGTTCAGTTGTTCGGGAGCGACCCCGAGTTTATGTATCGTGCGGCAAAGCACCCGAGTATCGGCAAGTTTGACATAATCGACATAAATATGGGCTGTCCCGTCCGCAAGGTTTTTTCAAACGGCGACGGAAGCGCACTTATGAGCAATCCGTCACTCATTGAAGAAATCGTGTCTGCCGTACGTGAAGGCGCGGGCAAACCCGTTACCGTAAAAATGCGTGCGGGAATAAAAGAGGGCGAAGTGCTTGCCGTGGAATGCGCGCTTTCCGCACAAAAAGGCGGTGCCGCCGCAGTTGCTGTGCACCCGCGTTTCCGCGAACAGATGTACAGCGGAAAAGCCGACCACACAGTGACCGCAGAAGTCAAACGCGCGCTTGACATTCCCGTTATCGCAAACGGAGACATAACCGACGCGGAGAGCTTTTGGAAAGTGCGCCGTATTACGGGCGCGGACGGATTTATGATAGGACGAGGCGCGCTCGGTCAACCTTGGCTTTTCGACGTGCTCAACCGAATGGCGGAATATAGCGATGAAGAAATTTTCGGTGACGACGGCGAGATTTTGCCGGAAATGCGCTTGACGGCTCGTGCGGCTATGCAGGAAGCGAGAAACAACTTTGACGTAAAAGCCGCAGTCGAAGAACACATGCGCGTGCTCGGTTTGCTTATGCCGACCAGAAGCGTGGCGAACAGTATGAAACTCCATCTTTGCCACTACGCAAAGAACACGCCGAACTCGAAAGCGGTTCGGCTTGCCATATCGACGGCGGCGTCACCCGACGACATAAACGATATAGTCGCGCGTTACTTGTTCTAAAACCGTCGTGCCGAAGTATTTGACGACGGAAAGGAGAAAAGATGTTTAACATAGTTCTTGTCGAACCCGAAATTCCGCAGAACACGGGAAATATAGTCAGAACTGCCGCTGCTACGGGTTGCAAAGTTCATTTGGTGAAACCGCTCGGTTTCGATATATCGGACAAAGCGTTGAAACGAGCGGGGCTTGATTACTGGCATCTTACGGATTTCACCGTTTATGAAAATCTCGACGACTTTTTCTCCAAAACATTGCCCGAAGGCAAAAATTACTGGTATGCCTCTACAAAAGCGTGTCACCGTTACGATGCGGCGGATTATCAGGCGGGCGACTATCTCGTTTTCGGCAAAGAAACCAAAGGACTTCCCGAAGAACTTCTGCACGCCAATTATGAAAACACGATACGTATTCCAATGATAGCAGAGGCGCGTTCTCTCAATCTTTCGAACTCCGTTGCCGTTGTCGTTTACGAAGCGTTGCGACATCATTCGTACGCAGGACTTAAAGATACGGGCAAACTTACGCAGTACTGATTAAACATTCGTCAGAGTACACTTATCGTATCCAATATTAAATTGAAATCCAAAGCACGTTGCTTCGGATTTTTTATTACTATTCTGTTGATCACCAAAAAGTTTGACAATTACATTCCGCATAATATATCGAAATCAAAGTTATCGAGTGTATCCGAATGACAGGTGCCTGTATTATTGTCAAGATCGTTGATATGGTGCGTTATAGCCAAGTGCCGATTATTTGCTGGGGCTTACGCAATAATATACGTATCGTGTTTTAATTGCAGTATGATGGCGCCGTATGCGTTTCTGGTTGTCGGTTGTGAACACGATACGTGTTATAAATTGCGGGTAAAAGAATTTTCGGCGCATTTTAAGTGTGTGGACAGGGAATAAAGGCGTGTTGAAGTGTCGACAGGCTTTGATTTGTTGCCCATTGTTCTTTTTTCGCGGTTTTCACGGCGCTGTGTGTTGCTTTTTTATCAAAAAAGATGTCGGTTTTGTTTGAAAATGCTGTCTTTTTTTGAAACGTGCATTTTTTATTTGGATTTGACCGCATTTGTTTAGGTTCGTTTTTTCGTTTGGCTTTTCCGATTTCGCTTGCGACAAGGCTTTTTTGCTTGCTTTGCGCGTGTGCGTGTGCTATAATATTTGCCGTTAAAAGTGCGGGCGCCCTGCGCCTAGAAAATTTTTGCAAGGAGAATTTCCTATGAGTAAAATGACTATCAGAGACATCGACGTCAAAGGCAAAAAGTGCCTTACCCGTGTCGATTTCAACGTTCCTATGGCTGACGGTGTCATCACCGACGAAAACAGAATCAACGGCGCTCTGCCTACCATCAAATATCTGATGGACCACGGCGCAAAAGTCATTCTTTGTTCGCACCTCGGCAAACCCCACAACATCTTTACTCCCGGTTTCGGTCTCACCAAGAAAGAAAAGAAAGCGGTCGAAGCTCTTCCCGCCGAAGAACAGGCTGCGGCAAAAGAAGAGTATATCGCTAAGGCTCTCAAAAACGACCCCAAGAAATTCTCTTTGAAACCCGTTGCCGACAGACTGGCGGAAATCTTCCCCGGCAAAGTCAGTTTCGCAACCGACCTCGTCGGTGAGGACGCTCAGGCAAAAGTCGCGGCGCTCAAAGACGGCGAATGCGTTTTGCTTGAAAACACCCGTTTCGACGCTGGCGAAGAAAAGAACAGCGAAGAACTGTGCAAGAAACTGTCCGCATTCTGTGACGTTTACGTCAACGACGCATTCGGTACCGCTCACCGCGCACACGCGACGACCGCAGGTATCGTTCAGTACGGTTTTGCTCCCGTTGCCGTCAGCGGTTTCCTCATCGAAAAGGAACTCAAGTTCCTCGGCGGCGCAGTTGAAAATCCCGCACGTCCTTTCGTCGCAATTCTCGGCGGCGCGAAAGTTTCCGATAAAATCGGCGTCATCGAAAGCCTTATCAATAAGTGCGATGCACTTATCATCGGCGGCGGTATGGCGTACACCTTCCGCAAGGCTCTCGGCTACAACGTCGGCAGCAGCCTTCTCGAAGAAGACAAAATCGAACTTGCAAAGAACCTTATGGCAGACGCGGAAAAGAAGGGCGTCAAACTTATGTTGCCCGTTGACAACGTTATAGCCGACGCGTTCTCCAACGACGCAAACATCAAAGTTGTCGAAGGTGACATTCCCGACGGTTGGATGGGTCTCGACATCGGTCCCAAGACCATCGAACAGTATGCCGCGGCAGTCAAGAATGCAAAGACGGTCGTCTGGAACGGACCTATGGGCGTTTTCGAAATGGAAAACTTCGCAAAGGGTACCAAAGCGGTTGCGGCGGCACTTGCGGAAACCGACGCCATCACAATCATCGGCGGCGGCGACAGCGCGGCGGCAGTTGCACAGCTCGGTTATGCCGACAAGATGACCCACATTTCCACCGGTGGCGGCGCGTCCCTCGAATTCCTCGAAGGAAAAGTTCTGCCCGGTATCGCATGCCTCAACGACAAGGACTGACCGAACCTTTCTGACGTTCGGTTGACCGACGCGCGACGTCGGAAACACTAAGAATACAATATCGGAATGCGTAGCATTCAAAGGAGATTTATTATGCGCAAACCCATTATCGCCGGTAACTGGAAAATGAACAACACCATAGCCGAAACCAAGGCACTCGTCGCCGACCTCATTCCTCTCGTGAAAGACGCGAAATGTGACGTTGTCATCTGCACCCCTTACACCGATCTTGCCGCCGCAATCGAAGCGACCAAAGGCACCAACATCAAAGTGGGTGCGGAAAACGTGCACTGGGCGGAAAAAGGTGCGTTTACGGGCGAAATCAGCGCGAAAATGCTTGTCGAACTCGGCGTCGAGTACGTCATCATCGGTCACAGCGAAAGAAGACAGTATTTCGGTGAAACCGACGAAACCGTCAACGCTCGCGTCAAAGCAGCACTCGCAGCGGGTCTGAAACCCATCATCTGCGTCGGTGAACTGCTTGAAGAACGCGAAGCGGGCAAGACCGAAGAAGTCGTCACCCGTCAGACCGTCGGCGCATTCAAGGACATCGACAAGAGCGAACTCGAAAACATCGTCATCGCGTACGAACCCGTCTGGGCAATCGGTACGGGCAAAACCGCAACCGCACAGGACGCGAACGATACCATCAAAGTTATCCGTGACACCATGGCAAAACTTTATTGCCCCAAGTGCGCGGAAGAAAAAGTACGCATTCAGTACGGCGGCAGCATGAACCCCAAGAACGTTGCGGAACTCATGGCAATGCCCGAAATCGACGGCGGTCTTATCGGCGGCGCGTCCCTGAAAGCGGAAGACTTCTCCAAAGTCGTCAACTACTGATAATTCATCACGACACGGTCAGCCGAGAGGATAATTCCGCTCGGCGGATTGTGCGTTGTAAAATGTGCACAGAAACGGACGTCAGCGTCCGTTCCGTCTTATGACGGAAAAGGAGTGTTATGTACGCACTGATTATAATGGACGGGTTCGGAATCGCACCTGCGGGTAAGGACAACGCGATTACCATGCAGGGTACTCCCAACCTCGACAAACTGTTTGCAAAATATCCTCATACAACGCTCGGCGCAAGCGGTCTTGACGTTGGTCTTCCTGCGGGTCAGATGGGCAACAGCGAAGTCGGTCACCTCAATATGGGTGCAGGCAGAGTGGTTTATCAGGACCTCACGCACATTTCCAAGGAAATAGCCGACGGCGATTTCTTCGAAAACGGCGTTTTGCTCGACGCTATGCACGCGGCGCGCGACAACGGCAAACAACTGCATTTTATGGGTTTGCTCGGACCCGGCGGAGTTCACAGTCACATCGAACATCTGTTCGCGTTGCTCGAAATGGCAAAACGCGAAAAAGTGGAAAAAGTTTTCGTACACTGCTTCCTCGACGGACGTGACCTGCCTCCCGAAAGCGCGGCGGGTTATGCACGCGAACTCGAAGAATACATCGCAAAACTCGGAACTGGCAAAATTGCGACCGTTTGCGGCAGATATTACGCAATGGACCGCGACAACCGCTGGGACCGCGTGGAAAAGGCTTACGATATGCTTACCCTCGGAGAGGGTAACCTTGCCGTCAGCGCAGTGGAAGCAATCGAAGAAAGCTATCGTCAGGGCGTTACGGATGAATTCGTGCTGCCCACCGTCATTATCGAAAACGGCGCGCCCGTCGCAAAAGTCGAAAAGGGCGACAGCGTGATTTTCTACAACTTCCGTCCCGACCGTGCCCGCGAAATGACGCGTGCGCTTTCGCAGGAAGAATTCGACGGTTTTGACCGTAAAACGGGCTTCCTTGCGCCCAAATACGTTTGCTTTACCCGTTACGACGCAACGTTCAAAAACATCGAAATCGCGTTCAAACCCCGTACGCTTGTCAATACCCTCGGTGAATATCTCGCAAAATGCGGCAAGAAGCAACTCCGCATTGCGGAAACCGAAAAGTATGCGCACGTTACGTTCTTCTTCAACGGCGGCGTTGAAGCCCCCAACGAAGGCGAGGACAGAGTTCTTATTCCTTCTCCCAAAGTCGCGACTTACGACCTCAAACCCGAAATGAGTGCCTACGAAGTCAAGGATAAAGCAATCGAACTCGTAAAGAGCGGTAAATACGACGTCATGATACTCAACTTCGCAAACTGCGATATGGTCGGTCATACGGGCGTATTCGCGGCGGCGGAAGCGGCAGTCAAAGCCGTTGACGAATGCGTGGGCGAAGTTGTTGCCGCAGTGCTCGAAGGCGGCGGAAAAGTTCTGCTTACGGCAGACCACGGCAACGCAGACCATATGTTCGATGCGGACGGAACTCCGTTCACGGCGCACACAACCAACCCCGTCCCGCTGGTGCTTATCGGCGACACCGACAAAACGCTTGCAGACGGCGGCAAACTGTGCGATATCGCGCCTACGCTGCTCGAACTCATGGGACTTACCGTACCCGCGGAAATGACGGGCAAAAGCCTTCTGAAATAAGGCAAAACGGCAAGAATTCTGCAAAAGGCAACGAAAAGAAACCCCGCACATCGGTGCGGGGTTTTTGATTTTGCTTGCATTGATTGAATGCCGTTTGAAGTTGAATGATTTCAATTGATGAGCGATTTGAATTTATCCTAGATTTATTTGTGAGCGATTTGAGCTTGGAGCTGACCGCTTCGGATTGCGCGCCGTTGCATTACGCGTCATTACACAGTTGCGCGCTTTCTTCGTCACGCTGTCAATGCAACGTGTCGCTCTGTCAATGAAACATTCAGGCGTTCTGTTCCGCCGTGTTTTCCGTTGCAGGGTCGGAAGTCTGCGTTCCGTCGGGCTGTGAGTCGACGGAAGTTCCAGCAAAGCTGTCCATTACGCTGACCTCTTCGGGGGGAGTAAATCCGCCGTCCACAGGGGGAAGTTCGCTCTTGTCGTGGCGGTAGGAGATTTTGAGGATAAGAGGAGTGAGCAGAGTAGTGGCGATTATCAGTATGAGTACGAAGGGCATAATGCCGGGGTCGACAAGTCCGGAGTCGACGCCTTTCTGTGCGCATACAAGCACCACTTCCGCACGAACCATCATACCGGCGCCGACGCGGAAACTGTCTTTTATGCCGTATTTGCAAATCAATGCGCCGCAACCGCAGCCGAGCAGTTTGCCGAGGATACCTGCAAGGATAAAGCAGAAACCGAACCCGACCATTGTGGCGTTGATTGTGTCAAACGAGGTAGAAATGCCGATATTCGCGAAAAATACGGGTGCGAAAATCATATAGTTGCTGACTTCCACTTTCTTGTCCACGTATTCGGCTTCGCTGATGCCCGCAAGCAACAGACCTGCGACGTATGCGCCCGTTATGTCCGCAACTCCGAACCACGTTTCGGCGGCGTATGCGAAGAAGAAGCACATTGCGAAACTGATAATCGGTATGCGTCTTGTGTGGGGGTGGCGTTTGGAGATGAACTTGATTGCCCAGCGCAGGACGATGCCGACTGCGACAGCTGCCGCGAAGAAAGCAATCATCATGCCGATTGTCTTGCCGATGTCGGAAGCCGTACCGCTGGTGTCCAGTCCGATGAACAGGGAGAGCAGAACCACGCCGATGATGTCGTCGAGGATTGCCGCCGTGATTATGGACATGCCGACCTTGGTGTTGAGTTTGCCGAGTTCTTTGAGTGCGGCGACGGTTATGCTGACGGAAGTTGCCGCAAGTATGGTGCCGTAGAACAGGCTGGAAATGAGGTCATGATGGCTGAGCCCCGTGAGTCCGCCGTAGAAGAAACACGCCGCGACGATAAAGCCGAATACAAGGGGGAACGCAACGCCCATAACCGTGATGATTACGGAAGGGATGCCCGATTGTTTGAACTGCTTGATGTCCGTGCCGAGGCCTGCCGAGAACATTATCAGTATGACGCCGATTTTCGCAAGGAAGGAAAGACCTTCGAGCGCGGTCGGGGTGAATACTTCCTGTCCCGGTATGAGTTTGACAAGACCGAGCAGAATACCTGCGACTATCATTCCTATGACCTGAGGAAGTCCGAGTTTCTTGCCGAGCAACGAAAGCAGTTTGGAAACGAGAAGAATAAGAGCAAGAGGTAAGAGTAGTTCGTCGAAGTTCATTGCGTTTATCATTAAGCTACCTCCTTTTTTTAATAACCTTGTATGTTATAAATCAAAAAATCCGATTAGTCAAGCGGTTTGTTTTCAGGACGCAGGACTGAAAAGCGCGTATTTTTTTGGCGTCGGGCGACAAAGGTTGAACGAGCGCGAGAGGGCGATGAGTTGCGGCGTCCGAACGGGGCAAAGGACGGATCGGCTTTGCAACCTTAAAATCAATCGACACAATAAGGAGTTTATCTGTCATATTTATACGATAAAGGCGTTCATTTTGCGAAATTAAGCCAAATTTGCATAGGTGTGAATTTGTTTGACACTCTTTCGGCAAAATGCTAAAATGTCTACAATAAAAATCTATGTTGAACGTTGCGTTTCGGCGCACGGTCGAGATTGTGATATGTTGGATATGATTACGGTCATCATCGGCGTGGTGGGCGCGTTGCTCGGAATTGCGGGTTCGCTGCTCGTCGTGGGAGGAACTCTTCTTCTCGTCGCCCTGATAAAAAAACTTCCTGCCGGCTTCAGAGCCGTCGTTTCCGCGACTGCGGCTTCGGTGGTTGCAATGACCTTGTTGAAACACTGCGCGGCGGAGTATATGGACGTTCTGCTGTTCAAATCCGTAATCAGCGCCTCTGTCGTATTCGGCATTTGCGGGTTCTACCTTATTCTCGGTTCCGTCGTCCTAGGCAACTGGGTCAAAATGCTTTTTGCTTCGGCGGGCGTTCCTACCGTGCAACTCCTGCACGCGGACGTTCCCGACCGACTTTCCGATAACAGTAAAAAGAATTCTTCGCCTTCATTCGTTTTGAAGGTTTCTTCCGTAATGTTGCAATAATCGATTTTTCCTTCGGGAACACACGGCTGCGCGAGGGCGCATTCTTTTGCGTTTTCCGCGCACACAGGCGCGCGTAGGCGCGCATATACACACGAAATCAAAAGGAGAAAAAATATGTTAACTGTTAGAAATCTCAAAAAAGTCTATCCCAAAAGCGACCGCGTTGCGGTTGACGATATATCTTTCGAACTCCGTCCCGGCGAAATCTTCGGTTTTCTGGGACAAAACGGAGCGGGCAAATCCACGACAATCAAATGCCTGACGGGCATTCTGCCTTTTGACGGCGGCACAATCGAAGTCTGCGGTTACGACATTCAGAAAGAACCCATCAAAGCCAAAATGAATATGGGTTACGTCCCCGACAACCATTCTGTTTACGAGAAACTCACGGGCAGAGAATACGTCAACTACGTAGCCGACCTTTACCGCGTGTCCAAAGAGGACAGAACGGAAAGACTGGAAAGATATCTCGACCTTTTCAAACTCCGTTTCGCAATCGACAGACAAATCAAGTCGTACTCCCACGGTATGAAACAGAAAATCTGTATCATCGCCGCGCTCATTCACGAGCCCAAACTCTGGGTTCTCGACGAACCTATGATGGGTCTCGACCCTCAGTCCACCGCGGAAATAATCGCGTATATGAAAGAGCACTGCGCCAAAGGCAACACCGTGTTCTTCTCCAGCCATAACCTCGACCTCGTCAAGCGTCTTTGCCACCGTGTCGCAATCATCAACGAAGGACACCTCATCGACTGCTTCGACCTTGCGGGTCACGAAGAAAACAAAGCAAACCTCGAAGAACGTTTCTTCAAAATCACCGGTACTTACGAAAAGAGACTTTTCGAAGACTACGTCGCGCAGGAACAGGCGGATATGCGTCCCGATATGCCCGTAGAAGAAGAGGCAAAGGAAGACAGCGCGAACGCGTCGGAGGAGTAAGCAAATGAAAGACAGCGTATCCTGGGCAAGCGTTAAATCGCTGCTGCGTCTGGAATTGCGCTCCCGTTTCGGCTCAAAGGTCGAAATGAGCGTAAAAGACAAAGTTATGAAAGCCGTCAACGTGATTTTCACGATTGCGGTTTATGCAATTCTCGTTGCGGGTATTTACTTCCTCACCGATATGTTCGTCAAGCGTTCCAACCTGCGCTTCGAATTCCTCGTGCTCGCAACCGTTTTCACGATGGTAATCACCACCGCCGTCGCAATCGGCAACGTCGTCAAAAACCTGTATATGAGCGGCGACAACGAGTTGCTTTTGCGTTTCCCCGTAAGCGGTAAGGAAATTCTGCTCGCAAAGTCCATTTATTGCTTTATCCACAACGTGATAATCAATGCAATGGTCATTCTGCCTTTCTACATCATCTTCGGCGTTGTGACTTCGGCGGGTCCCGGTTACTACTTCGCCAGCTTCGGCGTCATGCTCGTTGCAATGTTGTTGCCTTATGCAATAGCAAACCTGCTCGCAATTCCCGTTATGATGCTCGTAAACCTCGTGAAGAACCAGTTCCTGCTCGTTCTTATCTTCCTCATCGGCATCATCTGCGCGGGTTTCATTCTCTATATGACCGCGCTGTCTGGCATTCTTACCTACATGAAGGAAGAAGGGCAGAATATGTTCTCGGCGGAAATGATTGCCCGTTACAGGGATTTCGCCGCCGCGGCTTATCCTTTCAAATGGTACGCAATCCTGCTCAACGGCAAAGCGTCGGGTATGTTTACGGGAGCGGACATCGGACTTTCCTTCCTGTACATCGTACTTATGACGGGCGCGCTCGGCGTAGGTGCATATTTCACTACCACACGCGCGTACTACAAAACAATACTCAACGGCATCGAGACCGAAAAGGTTTCCTTCCACAAGAAAACCCCCAACGTCCAACGCTCCGTGTTCGGAACGCTTCTGCATCGCGAATTCTTCCTCATTCTGCGTTCCTTCAACTACTCCTTCCAGTACCTTGCAATGGCTATTGCGGCGCCCGTTATGGTGTACTACTGCAACGACCTTGCGGCTACAATGGGTAAGGATACCGTCGGCGCGGCTATCGTTCCCGGTCTTACGCTTCTGGTTATCATTATCTTCGTAACAATTATCGTGTCCTTTGCGTCCACCTCGATTTCCAGAGAGGGCAACGCGTTCTATCACACGAAGATAATACCCGTAAGCTACACGCAGCAGATACTCGCAAAACTCTTCCTCTACGCCGTTGTCGGAACGGGCTCCGTCGTGCTTTCCTGCATAGTCGTCGCCGCCGCTTTCGGTACGGACAAAGCGGGCAATCTGCTCACATCTATGGACATCGGCTGCATTTTCATCATCTCCGAAATGCTCGTTCTGTCCCTTACTTGCCTTGCAATATGGGCGGACGTCAAGTCGCCGACCTTCAACGTTGTCGGTGACGGCGAGCTCGTCAGCGCAAACAAGAACGTTGCCGTTTCGCTGCTCGTAGGTATTCTCGTCGCAGTTGCTTACGGCGTGTTCTCCATGATATTCAGCTTCCTGCCCTTGCAAATCGGCGACAAGGTCATCATCGACGGTATGAATGACATTTATCTCATTCTTTCGATGATTTCCGTCGTTATACTTGCGGCAAGCGTTACTACACTGTTCGTAAATCTCGAAAAGAGATATCAGAACATCGCTCCGTAACAGAGGCGTCAAATGAAAAAAATATTGGTAGGAATACTAATCGTCGTGCCTTTGCTGGTCGTACTGATGGTCGGTCTTGTCACCACCTTTGTTTCCGTGCGCGCTTACATCGGCGTCGAGGGTATAGAATTCGACAAGCAGACTCTCGGACTGGAGCTGCAAGAGGGTCTTTACAGACTGGAAGACCTGCCGCTTACGGTTACCGTTTACCCCGAGAAAGCCACCGACAAGACTTATACGTGGTCGTTGCGTAACGTTCACAGCAGAGACCCCGAATATCCCGACTCCGAAAACGGAAAGGACGGTTTTTGGTATGCGTCCATTCTCGACGCCGACAAACAGCCCGCCAGCGAAGTTACTGGCGGTTATCTCGACGTGAGAATACATTGCAGTTTCGAGTTGGTCGTCACCGCCGAAACTTACAGCGCGTCCTGTTTTGTTACCGTGGGCAGCGACGTTGAAAACGTCACCGCGGTATGCGACGACACCGACCTTAAGGTAGGGGAGTCCGTCAAAGCCGACGCCGTTCTCACTCCTTTGGACAGCTCGCTTGCGGATATACGCTGGACAAGTTCCGACGACACCGTGGCAACCGTTGACAGAAACGGTATAATCACCGCGGTAGGAGCGGGCGAAGCCGACGTCAAACTGGAAGTCAAGAGCCTGACCGGCGTCTGGATCGAAGCGGCACAGCAACTGCACATCACCGTTTCTCCCGCATACACCGTGTTCGGCAACACCGTACGCACGCACTTGAAGGCAATGACTCTCGACGAGCTCGGAATGTCTGTTTCCGTTATCGAAAGCACGGAAGGCTGCAAGGTGTCCGACGGCATACTCACAATAGACGAAGGCTCCGACCACGCCGTTGTCAACACAACCGACGGCGGCAGAGTGGAGTTCTACGTTTGCGGAGAATACGACATCGAAATAGTTGGTGCGGATATCCTCGGCGGGGACAACGTTCTCGAAACCGGCGGTCTTCCCGTGTACCTTACGGCACGTTACGTTTCGGTGTTCAAACAGAAAGAAACGTTCAACGTACAGTGGGGTTCAAATGACGAAAACGTCGTTTCAATCGACCAAAACGGCATTGTAAACATCGTAAACAGTGGAAACGCTACCGTAACTGCGGTTGCGGAAACCCCCGAAGGATACAAGAATGCGACCGTAGACCTGCAAGTCAGAAGAAAGGTTGCGGTGCTCATTTCCGGAATAACCGACGAGTCGCTGCAAGTGGGTCTTGCAAGAGAAACCGTCGTTGCGTCGATGAAATACGACGAGAACGGTTCTCTTGTCGGCAACACCTTCCCTGTGACTCTCGCGTTCCCCTTGCGTGCGGAAGGCGAAAGCGAAGAAGCGTTCTACGATTCTTTCACTTTCACGACCAATCTCCCCGAATACGCGTATTTCGATACGGAAGAAGGAAACGGCATAAACAACAACTTGCTGATGTTCAATAACGAAGCGTTGAGCAAGGTTGACGGCCCCGTGGTCATCACCGTTACGGTCAAAGCGAAGTATCCCAAATACCCCAATTTGCCGTCTTATACGACCGCGTCCTTCAAACTCAAAATAGTTTCGGGTGTTCAGGTCTACAATCACCCCGATATGCGCAAAGCCTTCGAAGCGGGTTATGACGTGTGTCTGGGTTCGAATATAAAGCTCGTCAGCGTTGTGGACAGCAGCGGCAAAGCCTCCGCGCCCACGATTAACGCAAAAGGCAACCTCTACGGCAACGGATTTATCGTGTCCGCGGAAAAAGACCAGCTCGATACTGCCACAAGACCTATTATCAATTCGTCCGCAAACGACCTCGTGTTCAGCAACGTTACGTTGCGTGCAAATACGCTCGACGGCGATATAGACGCAATCGAGGCATCGACGTTTACGGTAGGCTATGCATTCAACTTCCGTCAGTCGTCTGCGAACAATCAGCGCATAACGGGCAACAGAGTGGAGTATTGCATTCTCGAAAACTGCCGCACGATTGCCGACCTCAAAGGCGCGGACGTCGAGTTCGAGGGGTGCATAATGCGCAATACTTCGGGCGTCGGTATTTACGTCGACACCAGAATGAACGGGTCTACGCTTTGGTACAACAACCTCACGATGACCAACTGCATAATGTCCAATATGATAGGCTCGGCTATGAACTTCGGTTATGCAAATTATTCCGAAAGTAACTACAACAATATGCCGCATACGACGTTCACGCAGAAAGGGTTCCTCGACATTTACAACTGGCAGCCCGTTGATAACTGCGTTCTCATTCCCGACGACGTGCTGGAAGAAGCGGGACTGCCCGCCGACCTTATCAAAACCACGTTGCAACAGGTCATCAGGTCGTCCGAGTTCCTCAACGCTTACAAGAAAGAGTACAACGGAGAAGTCAACATTCACTTCGGCTTTATCTCGCTCGGGCTCTCGAACAAATCGTATATTATTAACGACATAACAATGGAAGACAAGCGTTTCAAGACATTCAATACAAACCAGATTGACAGCGGTTTGCTTGACATGGCCTTCAACATTGTGCCTTCTCTGAAACAAAATCCCATTTACGTGTGGTGCTACGACGCATCGGAGACGGAACTCGTTCCCGGCCATATTTATGTCGTCAACTCAAAGACCATAGACAGATTGCACGGAGCACTCTGACGCGGCACGGCGTAAAGTGCACTCAGACGCTGCGGATATCACCGCGATATCCGTGTCGGACATAGCTTACAGCAGCAGGAGATTATTTTATGAAAAAAGTTATGATTGGCGTTCTGGTAATTATCCCGATTATCATAATGCTCATTGTCGGAATGGTCACGAATTTCGTATCCACGCAGGCGCATATCGGCGTGGAAAAGGTCGTCGTGGACAAGTCCACTTGCACCATCCACCTCTCCGATTTGACGATTAACGACAAAGGTCAGCGTATTGTCAATCTCAACGATTATATAGGCGTTACCGTTCTGCCCGAAAAAGCCAGCAACAAAACCGTTACGTGGTCAATCGAAGGAGAAGTGGAGAGCATGAACTCTTCCCTCGACCTGTCGGGCGAAGAGCTTGTCACGCTCATAGACTCCGACGTCAATCCCGTTGCGTCCAACACCACGGGAATGATGCTCGTCAGCAACTATTGCCACTTTACCGTTGCCGTTCAGGCAGAGCAGGCAAAAGCAAGATGCACGGTTGAAATCACCGACGCGGATGTGCAGTCCGTCAAAATCGAAGGCAAGAGCGAAATCTCCGTCGGAGAATCCGCATTGCTCACTGCAAAATACAGCCCTATCGGCAGTCTGGTGACCGAAGGACGCTGGGAGTCCCTCAATCCCGACGTCGCAACTGTTGACGCAAACGGCGTCGTAAAAGGCTTGAAAGCAGGTCAGACGGAAATCGTAATGTATGCAGTCCAGTCCGGTGCCGGCAAGGAAATCGCAAGCGAACGTTTTGCAGTCACCGTCAAAGCCGCGGGTTCCTCGTTCGGAAACACCGTTTACGTTGCGGGAGACGCCGTAAGCCTTGCCGAAGCGGGCATTGACAAAGACAACGTCCAGTCCGTGAGCGGCGGCGTAAGAAGCGACGACACTCTCAACATAACCGAAGCGCAGGCGGAAGTAACTTTGAAAGACGGCGGCAAGGTCGTTTTCGTGAAGTGCGCAAGTGACGATTTCGTTATCGAAAATGCGGATATATTCACTTATGACGGCGAGTCCGCAAATCCCTATATCGTTGCAATCAACGACATTCCTCTTACGCTCAGTGCGGCGTGGAGAGCAGACATCGGAGCACCCGAAACCGCGCCTGCGGTGACGTGGCGTTCAAGCAACGACAACGTCGCTTATGTCGACGAAAACGGTGTTGTTCATGCCGTTTCGGAAGGTGAAGTTACCGTTTCTGCAAATTGCAACGGCAAAGTTCAGACCTTGAATTTGCTTGTCGCAAACAAAATAGTAATGGTAAATCTCGAAATCACCAACGAGTCTTTGAAAGTCGGTCTTGCGCTTGAAACCATTTTTGCGTCCCAAAAATACGACGTTTCTTATAAGCTCGTTCCCAACACCGTGGGGTTCAGAACATTGCTTCCCACTCCCACGGGCGACAGTTCTTTCTACAATGCTTTCACGTTTACGGTCGAGGACAAATACGAGGATAAAGACATCGCTTTCTTCAACGGCAACGTTCTTACCTTTATTCCCGAGAACATAACGGAACGCACTACGGTTACCGTAACCGTCAAGGCTAAATATCCCCGTTATCCCGACATGCAGAACCTCACGGAAAAGAGCGTTACGCTCGACGTCGTGAGCGGCGTGCAGGTGTCCACGCTCGAGGAACTTTACACCGCGGCGGACGCTTCGCTCGATTATGAGAAATACACCGAGAACGGTTCAGAAAAATACAGATACAGAAAGCCCGTTGTCGACGCGATTACGCTTGTCAACGACATCGAAATCAAAGAAAATTCCTTTAACCGCAGAACTCCCGAAATTTGCAGCGATTTCTACGGCAACGGCAATATGATTTACTCGACAAAGGCGTTTATCGGCGAAACCGGTACAGATATGCTTCTTCAGCGCGGTGACGGCAAGGTCGTAAGCAACGTAACCCTCACCACCAACCGCGATATCGGCGACGAAATCACTGACGCGGAAGGCGCACAAGGATTGCGCGGTTACGGTATAACCTTCGACATCACGCCCGGCGACCGCTACGGATTGGACGAAACCCGCCACAGCAACACTTTGGAATATTCCATCGTTCAGAATGCAGGCACGGGCGTCGGTGTTTACGGTATCGACCTTACACTTGAAGGTTGTATCGTCAGAAATATGGGCGGTACGGGTATGTACGTTCCCACCAACCTTTACGAATACGAAGACAACGGCGTCAAGACTTACGGCACGAAATACAGCGTCATTACTACGCACAACGTCGTTATGTCCAACCTTATCGGTACGGCAATGAGTTTCCAGTATGTGAACTTCTCCGGAAAGAACAAGGAAATTGCCGAAGCCGAAGTTGCAAAGGGACACAACAGTGGGCTTGTGCAGACGGGATTCCTCGACATCTACAACTGGCAACCCGTGACGGCTCTCAACCTCATCGACAAGAATACAATCGATTCCAGTCTTGGAAGTCTGGTCGACATTGCAACGGGTGCTCTCGGAAGTGCGTTGCTTGACCCGAAATTCAGCGATATGGTCAGACAGTACAACGGTGAAACCTATATTCATATGGGGTTCATTTCCGTTGGCATTACCGAAAAAAGCTATCTGCAACCCCAGTTCGTGACGGAGACAGACCGTTATTTCGAATTTACAACCAACGATTTGAAAGGCAATACGTTGTTTGACGTTGCGTTCAGTACGTATAAGCCGCTTGCGGATAATCCCATTCGCGTGTGGTGTTACGGTGCGGAGGATGCAAGCATTACTCCCGGTAAGACGTACGTAATCAACGCAAGGTTCATCGAAAGACTGCATCAGGATTAATCAGCGCAAACAAATCAACAAAAAGCAAAAGCGCGCCCGAAGGCGCGCTTTTCTTATGCTTTGAACAATACGGTGTTCCGATATCAAAATAAGCAGAGAAGCGTCTCAACCGCTCTGTTTCGAAAATTTTGCCGCTTGACACACGCGATTTTATTTATTAACATTATATCAATACGTTTTATATGCGGCGGCGGACCTTGTTCCGCCCCATTACGAGGAGATTATGTCTGATAAACAAATCGGTCTTGTACTTGAAGGCGGCGGTGTGAAAGGCGCGTACGAACTCGGCGCGGTCATCGCTTTGCTTGAACACGGTTATTCCTTCCATTCGATAGCAGGTACTTCCATTGGCGCTCTCAACGGAGCCGTTCTCGCGTCGCAGAACGTCGAGAAACTTGCAGAGTACTGGGAAGAAATCAAATATTGTCCCGTGTTCGATTTTGACGACGACACGATTGCGCGTTTCAAACAAAAGGATTTCGACCTTGACCTTATCATTGCTACGGGCAAGAAACTGCTGACTGCTCGTGAAATCATCAAAGAATCCTACGAACACGCGTTAAAGTTTGTGTATAAGCGTCTGAAGGAAGAAGATATCCGCAAAAGCGATATCGATTTCGGGTGTGTAACTTACAATATATCGGACATGAGACCTTTCGAGGCGATGAAAAAGGATATTCCCGAAGGGAAACTTATCGATTACATAGTAGCGTCCGCGTGTTTCCCGATTTTCCCGCCCAAAGTCATCGATGGCAAGAAATTCATCGACGGCGGCGTGTACGACAATATGCCCATCAACCTGCTTGCGCGCACGGGCTGCAAGAAGATGGTCGTTGTCCGCACTAATCCCGAAACCAAACAACCCAAACGCAGGATAGAGCATTCCGATTTGGATATAATGTATATAATACCGTCTTCCAATCTCGGCAGAGCAATGGCATTCTCTCCCGAAAGGATTGAAAACCTCAAACAGCTCGGCTATCAGGACGCGCTCCGTGCGATAGAAGAGTACGAAAGAGCAAAAGCCGAGAAGAACGCAACTGCAGTCGCATGCGACGCAGAATAGGGAAAAATATGCCCGACGTCACCGCAAGAAACAAGTTACTTTTAATCGACGCCAACAGTCTTATACATCGCGCCTATCACGCCCTTCCCAATCTCAAAAGTTCGAAGGGAATGTATACGGGCGCGATTTACGGTTTTGTCAATCTGTTCCTTCGCATAGTCAAGGAACAGCAACCGACGCACGTTGCGGCGGCGTTCGACCTCAAAGCTCCGACGTTCAGGCACAAACTTTACGAACCGTACAAGGGCACGCGCAAGCCCATGGACGCCGAACTCGCAATGCAGTTCGAACCCCTCAAAGAACTGCTTGCGCTTATGAAAGTAAAAACCGTAAGCCTTGAAGGATACGAAGCCGACGACATTCTCGGAACGCTGTCGGCGAAGTTCGACGACGATACGATTATTCTTACGGGCGACCGCGACAGTTTCCAGTTGGTGTCCGATACAACCCGCGTGTTCTGGACGAAGAAAGGCGTCAGCGACATCGAGGTTTACGACCTTGCGCGTCTTGCCGAAGACGGGTTCACGCCCGAAAGTTTCATAGACTACAAAGCCCTGCGCGGCGACCCGTCCGACAATATACCGGGTGTCGCAGGCGTAGGAGAAAAAACTGCAAAACAGTTGCTTGAACAGTACAAAACGCTCGATGAAGTGCTTGTTCATGCAGGCGACATAAAAGGCAAACTCGGCGAAACGCTGTCGTCGTCGCGCGACGTGGCGTTGCTTTCGAAGACGCTTGCCACCATTGACAAGAACGTTCCGCTCGAAGTTTCCGAGGAAGATTTGCGGTTCGAAAACGTGTATTCCGACGCGGTGAGAAAACGCCTTGCCGAACTCGAACTCAACTCCGTGATAGCGCGCATGCAGTTCGACGACGCCGAGGAAGTTTCCGCGACCGCACGGTTTGAGAAAGAAACCGTGACCGTCCGTTCCGCCGAGGAAATGCGCTCGGCAATGAATGGCAATACCGTCGCCGTGCTTGTCGGCGAAACGGTGTCCTTCTCCTGCGACGGGAAAACGGAGTACGTCGTGGATTGCGTTCAGGATTTGTTCGGCGAAGGAATGATGTTCGACGACGCAGTGCGCGAACTTGCGGCACTTGTCGCAGACAAGAAGATTGTCTGTTACGACTTCAAGTCCCTTTACAAAACTTACGGTATAGACGCGGCGGAGTTTTTCGACGTTATGATTGCGGCGCATCTGGTCAGGGGAAGCGCACCCGTCAAGTCGCTCGACGCCGTGCTCGGTGCGGAAGGACTGGACACAGGTGCCGCCGAAATGTTCGTTTATGCGGAAACCGCGCGCAAGCAGATTGAGGAACATAACCTCGGCAAACTGTTTTACGAAATAGAACAGCCGCTCGCCCGCGTGCTTTGCGCAATGGAACAGCGCGGTATATGCGTGGACTCCGCAAGGCTTGCCGAACTCAAAACAAAGTACGAAACGATACTCGACAGGCTGTCTGACGAGATATTCGAGGCGGCGGGACAGACTTTCAATATCGCCTCTCCCAAACAACTCGGCGAAATTCTGTTTGACAAACTGGGACTCAAGCACGGCAAAAAGACAAAGACGGGTTATTCCGTCAGCGAAGACGTGTTGTCGGGACTGCAAAACGAGCACCCCGTCGTCGGGAAAGTTCTCGAATGGCGGCATTATGCGAAGTTGTTGGGAACATACGTTACGGGAATGCAGCCGCTTGTCAACAGGGGCAGAATTCACACCGAATTCAATCAGTGCATAACGGCAACTGGAAGACTCAGTTCCACGAACCCCAATTTGCAGAATATTCCCGTACGCGGTGAGGAAGCAAAGGACGTTAAAAGCGCATTCGTTGCGTCCGAAGGCAGAAGGCTTGTGTCCGCGGACTATTCGCAGATTGAACTCAGGTTGCTTGCTCATCTCAGCGGCGACGAGAAACTCATTGACGCGTACGTCAACGCGGCGGATATTCACGCGCTTACCGCGTCGCAGATTCTGGGCGTTCCGATTGAAAGCGTTACGCCCGCACAAAGAAGGGAAGCCAAAGCCGTGAACTTCGGCATCATATACGGTATGAGCGATTTCGGGCTTGCCGAAAACCTCTCAATACCCAAATACAAAGCAAAAGAGTTCATAGAAAAATATTTCGGAACGTATCCCGCCGTGAGAACGTATATGGACGGTTGCGTTGCGTTTGCAAAGGAACACGGATATGCCGTTACAATGATGGGCAGACGCAGAAATTTGCAGGAAATCAACGCGTCCAATTATCTTCTCCGCTCGGCGGCGAAACGTATGGCTATGAATACGCCGTTGCAGGGTTCTGCCGCGGACATAGTCAAAATCGCAATGCTTGCCGTGGAGAAACGGCTTGCGGGTATGCGTTCGAAGATGATTCTCCAGATTCACGACGAACTCATCGTCGACGCCACGGAAGACGAAGCGGAAGAAGTCGTCCGCATTCTCAAAGAGGAAATGGAAAATGCCGTTTCGCTCAAAGTTCCGCTCATCGTCGAGGTTAATTCCGCCGTCAACTGGGGAGAACTTAAATAGAGGTAGAAATGAATATTGCTATAATTGGCGGCATCGGAAGCGGAAAATCCGAAGTGCTCAAAGTCGCGCGCGAAATGGGCATAACTTCGCTTTCGGCTGACGAAATCAACGCAGAACTTCTCAAAAATCCGCACTACATTGCCAAACTCGAAGAGAAATTTCCCGAGTGCGTCGTTTGCGGTGTTGTGGACAAACCGAGACTTGCCTCGGAAGTCTTTTCCGACAAGTCGAAACTTGCCGTGCTCAACGGTATAGCGCACCCCGAGATAGCAAAGAAAGTTTCGGAATGCGACGCAAATCCGCTTGTGGTCGAACTTCCGTTGGTGCTTGAAAGCGGGATGGCGGGTATGTTCGACGAAATCATTCTCGTCACCGCACCGCGCCGCGAACGTATCAAACGTCTGGAAGGCAGGGGAGTGGCTCCCGCCCGCGCAAAAGCCATTATGCGCGTTCAGGTACCGCTTTACAAACTGCGCCGCATTGCAACGCGCACCATCGACAACACGGGGTCTATTGAAGAGCTGCGCGAAGCCGCACGCAACATTCTCCGCATTTTCTGCGAGTGACGGAGAACAAGTCGTAAATCCGCCCGAAAGGGTACTAATGATATTCAAGGGAGATATATTATGATTACGGGCAAAAAAATCGTATTGACCGGTGCAAACAGCGGTATCGGACTCGAAACGCTCAAACTCCTCGCCGCAGGCGACAACAAAATCCTTGCCGTCGACTTACATACCGACAACATCGAAAAGTTCGACCGCAACAAAGTCGTTCCCATGGTGTGCGACGTTTCAACCGCAGAGGGCGTGGACGCCATCTTCGAAACCGCGGTTCAGCGCCTCGGCGGCATCGACATCTTTTATGCAAACGCGGGTTTCCCGTACTACGAAGCATTCGATTACGTCAACTGGGACAGAATCGAGCACATTTTCAAAACCAACGTTTTCTCGCCGATTTATTCTTATCAGAAATACAGAGAATATCTCAAGGGAAAAGAAGGTCAGTTTGCAGTTACCGTTTCCGCAATCGGCAAAATGGGTATGCCGGGCTACGCGCTTTACAGTTCGTCCAAATTCGCGGTTCAGGGTTTCCAGCAGGCACTTCGCACCGAAATGCCCAAAAATATCAAAATGACTTGCCTTTATCCCGTTGCTACCAACACCAATTTCTTCAAAGCGGCTGTCGAAGGACAGGATAAAGTCATCACTCAAAAGCCTTTCCCCGTCCAGAAACCTCAGCATGTCGCAAAGGCGATGGTCAAGGGCATAGAACGCAAAAAGAAGTACGTCAACCCCTGCAAACTCTTCTCGTTTGCGCAGGTTCTGTTTGCAATTTGCCCTCCCGTACGCAGCATCTACTGGGCGCTTGAAAAGAAAAAACTCGACAATTTCCTTGCGCAGAAGAAAGCGTAAGGTCTAATTGAGCGGATATACGAAAATCGTTTGACACGACGGCGCAATTAGAATATAATTTACCAGCAAGCGAACAAATCGCTTGCGTTTGCGTGGGTGGCGAAATTGGCAGACGCGCTAGATTCAGGTTCTAGTGAACAATACGTTCATGTGGGTTCAAGTCCCGTCCCGCGCACCAAACCGAGGATAAGGGCGCATCTTGCGCCCTTTCTTCATGCTCGGACTTCGGTTACATACGTCGTTGTATGCGCCCTTGTCCTCGCAATCGAAAGAACACAATCTGCAACCCTTCTGCTCGGTTTGGAACAAAGTGTATATCATTGAGAAAATAGGACATACGGAGAACATACCGTATGTCCTATTTAATTTGTGTTACGTAGTCGGGACTTGAACGGGCGGAGAAGGCAACAGTCCATAAGAACTGTTGCCCCGCCAGGCATTATTAAAAAGGCAGCTTAAAGGGCATAAGGTTGCGTTCTGTTTGGTGTGGCAATGCTGTGAAGGTAGAGTAGAAATTTCGAAATGGGTTAGGGACGGAAAAGGGGGTAAAGGCATAGAGTGAAGTAGCGGAGTTTGCGGACGGACAGGGTATGAGGAAGGCGGGAAAAGTGGGGGCGTATATTGCGAGCGTGTCGTTGCTGGATAGGTTTCTGGTTGTTTATCTTGTGCTGTTTCTCATTCACATAATTTACGCGCTGTTCAGCGGAAAAGCGGTATCTACGCAGATGAATTCCATCGACGTGGTGTTGAGAACTTTTGTGTCTGCGGTGTTCGGATATTTTCTGAGCGGAAATTTTGCAAAAACGGTAGATTATCTTCTGTCCAAAGCGTACGGAAAGCAGCTTCCGACGGCTTATAAATCATCAGACAAAGCTGCAAACCGTGCGGTTAGAATAGGGTTTTCAGACCTTTCTCAAGAAAACGGAGAGGACGTGCAGACGGGGGTTGCGCTGCCTGCGAAAGTGAATTTCGGAAGTTCGTTGCAGATACACATCGTGGCGGTTGTGGGACTTGTGTGTTTAATTATCTTGATTGTCGTGCGAAACGTCGAGCCTGCGGGGGAAAACATTGCGGCACTCACGCAACTGCGTGATATGTTGTCGTCGAGCGTAGGTTTTTTGGTCGGCAGCAAACGCAGTTCCTAGTCCGTGCGGTTAAGCACTTTGTGGTTGTGTGCATTATGGAAGTGTGTTTATGGCGTTGGCGAGATTGTGCGGACGGGCGGTTCTCGGGTGAGGTTGCCTTTTGCGGTGCAGAGCGGTTGAAATAAAGATTTGTTTTTCATTTTGAACAATGCGGGTAGGGTGCGGTTGTTCGTGAAATTGCGTGTCTGCGCGTCGTTTTGCGCGATTATTGCTTTCGTATTATGTTTATTATATAAAACGTTTGACAGGGGACGAGTTTTTTGGTAAAGTAGACATCGAGCCGCTCGAAAGTGGTAGTTTAAGCGTGGGGTCCCACCACCATTACGGCGAGACTGGTTAGAGGAGGTAGCTATGTACGCAATAGTGAAATGCGGCGGCAAGCAGTACAAAGTCGAGAAAGATATGCTCGTCAAGGTCGAAAAAATCGACGCGGAAGTGGGCGCAAAGGTCGAACTCGAAGTTCTTATGCTTGCTGACGACAAGGGCAATGTGAAGGCAGGCGCAGACGCAAGCGCGGCGAAAGTCGAGGCTGTTGTCAACGCTCAGGGCAAGTTCCCCAAAGTCAACGTCTTCCATTACAAACCCAAAAAGCAAATCAGAAAGCGTCAAGGTCATCGTCAGCCCTATACCGAGCTGAAGATTACCGCAATCAAAGGCTGAAATGACGACGGTCAGGTTTTTCAGGCGCGACGGTAAGTTTGTCGGTGTGAGCTGCGAAGGTCACACGGAGTACGCGGAAAGCGGAAGCGACATCGTTTGCGCGGCGTTGAGTTCGGTAGTGCAGACGGCTGTACTCGGACTTATGCAGGTGGCAGGCATCAACGTTGATTACAGCGTCGATGAAAAGGAAGGCGCGCTCAAAGCGAAACTTCCCGAAAAGTTGACGGAAAGACAATCGCACGATGCAGACGTCATACTGAAAACCGCCTATCTCGGGGCGTCCGACCTCTATGAACAATTTTCGGACTTCATTAATTTGGAGGTACAATAAGATGTTTATAAAAATTCAATTGTTCGCTCACAAAAAAGGAACGGGTTCCTCTCACAACGGTCGCGAGAGCGCGGCGAAGAGACTGGGGCCCAAGCGTGCCGACGGACAATTCGTGCTGGCAGGTAACATTCTCGTTCGTCAACGCGGCACCAAATTCCATCCCGGCAACAACGTCGGTATCGGCAAAGACGACACACTGTTCGCACTTGTCGACGGCGTGGTGAGATTCGAACGCAAAGGCAAAGACCAAAAACAAGTTTCTGTTTACGCAGACTAATCGCAAAGCCGAGGTAGCCCCTCGGCTTTTTTGTTTATGAAATTCGATATCGAAAAAACTCCGACTTTCAACCTTTCGCAAACCCTCAACTGCGGGCAGGTTTTCCGTTTTCGCGAGGAAGGGGAGAGGACGGAACTTTTCGCGCTCGTACACAAAGCCGAAATAACCGAACGCGCCGACCGCTACGAAGTGGAGTGCGACGACGCCGATTTTTTCAAAAAATATCTTGATTTTGACACAAACTATGATATAATACAGTTGAAAACGCAGGATAAAGGGCTTGTTTCGGCGGCAATCGAATTTGGAAGAGGGATACATATTTTACGGCAGTCGCCTTACGAAACCGTTTTTTCTTTCCTCGTTTCGCAGAACAATCACATTCCGAGAATAAAAGGTATCATCGAGAAGATGTGCTCGGGGCTTGGCAAGGATATGGGCGGATATTACGCGTTTCCGACCGTTGACGCGCTTGCGTCCGTCGGGGAAGAGTATTACGCTTCAATCGGTGCGGGATACCGTGCGGCGTACCTTGCGACAACGGCTCGCACGCTTGCGTCCGTCAACCTCGACGACTGGCGCGGACTTCCGACCGACGCTCTTCGCGAAAAACTCGTTGCGCTCCACGGCGTGGGAAGAAAAGTCGCAGACTGTATTCTGCTTTTCGGGTTTAACCGCTTCGACGTTTTCCCCGTCGATACCTGGATACGCAAGGTTTTTGCCGATACGTACGGCGATATGCCCGCCGACAAACTTTCCAAATTGCTCGTTGAAAAGTACGGCGAATACTCGGGTTTTGTCCAACAGTGGCTGTTCTTTTACAAGCGCGAAGAAAAAATATCGCGTAAAGTCTAGACAAATTTATACTTATATTATATAGTATAGATAAGTAAAATCATATTGATAATTGCGGTCACCGCAAGAAAGGAGAAGATTATGGCAACAACTAAAAAGTATGTGGTTCTCGCCGATATCGAGAGTATCAGAGTTCCGTTCGGTGTTTTTGCCGCCGCGCTTGAAGAACTTTCCAACTTCGGCGAAATCGCCGGTTGCAAGTTCTACGGCTATTCCGCAAAACGTACCAAGGATTACGGTGAGTTCATTCAGGAAAACAGCTACGACGCGCTTTCCGCTCTTCCCAAAAAGAGAAAAGGCAAACTCGACCTCCGTCAGGTTATCGACGCTGCCAGACTTGCCCAGTTCCCCAACATCGACGGTTTCTTCCTCATCTACGGCAAGGGCGACATCACGCCTCTCATCTCTTATCTCAAAGGTTACGGCAAAGACGTCATAGCCGGTGTTCTCGAACCCGATAAGAACAGCGCACTCTGCAACAAGGTCATCACCCTCGACCTCAATGCGGCTGTCCAGACCGTTCTGCCCAGCGGCTACAAGAAAGTCGTTCCCGGCGAAGTCGTCGAGAAGCCCAAGAAAGCTCCCGCAGCACCCAAAGCGGCACCCGCTCAGCCCGCGGCACAGGCTGCTCCCGCACAACCCGCAGCAGGCGCAAGTGCAGAAGACGCCCAGTTCGCAATGCTAATGGAGCAATTCAACAAGATTATCGCCGGTTCCGACGAGTAATTTGCTGATGCTTTAATCTAACGAAAAATTCTTTAGTGCACCAGCAATGGTGCACTAAAATCAATATTAGAGGTTTTTATGGCTAAACTCACTATCAACAAGGAGGCTTGCAAAGGTTGCGGGCTCTGCGTTACGGCGTGCCCGAAGGGTATCCTCCAAGTCTCGAAAACCGTAAGTAACAATCAGGGCTACTTCGTCGTCGAAGAACTCGCCCCCGAAAAATGCATTGCTTGCGCGTTCTGCGCCACTATGTGTCCCGACTGCGTTATAAAGGTGGAGAAGTAATATGGCTGAAAGAAAACTTATGAAAGGCAACGAAGCAATAGCCGAAGCCGCCATCCGTGGCGGTTGCCGCTTTTATGCCGGCTATCCCATCACGCCCCAGAACGAAATCCCCGAATATATGAGCTGGCGTTTGCCTCAGGTCGGCGGTCACTTCATTCAGGCGGAAAGCGAAATCGCCGCTATCAATATGGTGTACGGTTCCGCAGGCGCGGGCGGCAGAGCAATGACCAGCTCGTCAAGCCCCGGCGTCAGCCTTAAACAGGAAGGCATCTCCTATATCTGCGGTGCCGAACTGCCTTGCGTCATCATCAACATGGTTCGTTCCGGACCCGGCCTCGGCGGCATTCAGCCTGCACAAGGCGACTACTTCCAGGCGGTCAAAGGCGGCGGACACGGCGACTATAAAATGCTCGTTTACGGACCTTGCTCCGTTCAGGAGTGCGTAAACCTCGTCTACGACGCGTTCGACAAAGCGGAAAAATACCGTCTGCCCGTTATGATACTCGGCGACGGCATGCTCGGTCAGATTATGGAAGCGGTTACGCTCCCCGAAATGAAAGACCCCGCGACCTTCCCCAAGAAAGAGTGGGCGACCACTGGCGAAGGTTTCGGCGCAAACCGCAGAATTATCAATTCGCTGTACATCGTTCCCGACGAACTCGAAGATATGAACCATAAACTTCAAAAAGTTTATGACAATATGTGCGAAAACGAAACCATGTACGAAGAGTACCGCACCGAGGACGCAGAACTCATCATCACCGCGTACGGCACCGTCGCGCGTATCGCAAAAAGCGCGGTCGACCTCCTGCGTGAACAGGGCGTCAAGGCAGGTTTGTTCCGTCCTATCACTCTTTATCCTTTCCCCAACGCCGCTCTCGACAAACTCGCGGCAAAGGAAAGCGTCAAGGAGTTTATCACGGTCGAACTTTCCATGGGACAGTACATCGAGGACGTCAAACTCGTCGTCGAAGGCAGAAAACCCGTCAAGTTCTTCAACAGAACGGGCGGTAACGTTATGACTCCCGAAGATATCGTCGGGTTCGCAAGCAAGGAGGCGTAATATGGCAGTCGTATTCCAAAAAACCGAAATGCTCACCGACACTCCGTTGCACTATTGCCCCGGTTGCACCCACGGCATCGCGCACAGACTCGTCGCTGAGGCTCTCGAAGAACTCAATCTCAAAGGCAGAGTAGTCGGCATCGCTCCCGTAGGTTGCGCGGTGTTCGCTTACAAATATTTCAACTGCGATATGCAGGAAGCAGCTCACGGCAGAGCTCCCGCGGTCGCAACGGGTATCAAACTCACCAACCCCGACAACATCGTCTTCGCGTATCAGGGCGACGGCGACCTCGCGTCCATCGGTATGGCGGAAATCGTCCACGCCGCGGCAAGAGGTATGAACATCACCGTCATCTTCATCAACAACGCGATTTACGGTATGACGGGCGGTCAGATGGCACCCACCACGTTGCTTGGACAGAAAGCCACCACCTGCCCCGCAGGTCGTGACGCCAAAGTCAACGGCAATCCTATCCGTATGAGCGAAATGCTTGCAACTCTGGACGGACCGAGCTACATTGCGCGTTGCTCGCTTGCCGACGTTGCAAACATCAAGAAAGCAAAGAAAGCAATCGTCAAAGCCTTCAAGAACCAGATGGAAGGCAAAGGCTTCTCCTTTGTCGAACTGCTTTCCACTTGCCCCACCAACTGGCATATGTCCCCCGTCAAAGCTCTCGATTACGTCAAGAACGAAATGACGGCGCAATATCCTCTCGGCGTTTTCAAGGAGGTAGAATAATATGGAAAAAGTCATAGTCGCAGGTTTCGGCGGACAGGGCGTTCTGTCCCTCGGTCAAATGCTTGCTTATGCTGCAATGTATGAAAATATGGCGGCAACTTGGCTTCCGTCCTACGGCCCCGAAATGCGCGGAGGTACGGCGAACTGTTCCGTCGTTCTCGACGAAAAGGAAGTGGCGTCCCCGATTATCGCCGTTCCCGATTGCCTGATTGCAATGAACACCCCCAGCCTTCTCAAATTCCAGGACAAGGTCAAGGAAGGCGGACTGGTCATTATCAACAGTTCTCTGATTTCCGAGAAATGCAACCGTGACGATGTCAGAGTGTACTACGTCGAAGCAAACAAAGTCGCGCACGAAGTAGGCAACGACAAAGCGTCCAACCTCGTCGTTCTCGGCGCGTACATCAAGCTGTCGGGCGTGTTCCCCAAACAGGTTATGCTGGACACCATCGCAAAGGTATTTGCGTCCAAGCCCCAGTTCATACCGTCTAACCAGGCTTGCTTCGAAGCAGGTTACAACCTGTTCTGAAATCAGACGACAAATCGAATGTCAAATAACAAATCCCCGCTTTTCGGCGGGGATTTTGATTTTGTGTCAAAGGGTAGCGGGGGGGGGGGGTAATGTTCGCCTCACATGAAAGTGAATATCATATTCAAGGTTATAAGCGTAAGCAACATTATCACAGTAGGTGCAAGAATTCTGTTGCGCGTAAACCATGCCCGTGGTTTTATGTCTTTGTGGTTATGAAAGAATAAGCCGAGTATGTGGTTATAATAAAAGTCGGCAAAATATGGCAAAAATGCAAGCAATGCGGCTCCTAAGAGATATAAAAATCCCATTAATATTTCAACTGCCACGACGACAGAATTATGAAACGAAAAATTTGTGAACGCACAGATTGCGCTCATGATATATGCCGCAAGCATAAGAATAAAGGAAAGGATTCGCTTTGGGACTTCATTGGATTTCATTGCAATATCCTCCCTTTGATCGATACGAGTCGTATAAAGAACCGTTGACTTCCTCCTGGTATGTTCGCAAACTCGAATTCAGTGGTTACGGTTGTTTCCTGATTGGCTGTAAGTATACAGTCAAGAGTCACTTCTTTGGTGACGAACTGGCTCATGCAAGTTATTTCGAAAACGGCAGTCAGAACTATCTTGTTTTCACTCGTAGAGCGGACTTTGAAGCTCATGGTGCATTTTTCATCGTATACCTGCGCGCTAACGTCATTTTCATAATCGAGATATTTGGCGTAGTTGTCTTCCGTAAGTTTAGTAGCCTTTATACCGGGCATAACTGAAAAAGTGAATATGGTGACAATAAGGCAAATTACGAAAAGAATTACAGCAAATCCAAGTGTGAAGTTGACCGAAACGGCATTTTTTACAACATCCGGAGCACCTGATTTGAGATCAAAATTGCTGCCTTCGTCAAAATTCGGCGTTGGATCGTCGTTGTTAAAATAATTGTTGTTGTCGTTATCGTCCTGATACATTGGCGGCCTCCGCAACTTTGTTGTTACGGTAGATGCAAAAAGTCATCGTGTAGCCGCTGTCCGTAACGGGTTCCGACTCCTCGACGAGTTCCCATTCGGGTTTGTTGTCGAGGTTTTCGTAAAAGACTTGTGCGCCGCCTGTTGCGCGCACTTTTGTTATTATGGCTTCCGAGCAATAGGGCAGAAGTGTGCGGTACATCATTGCGCCGCCGATTACGTAAACTTCGTCGGCGGGATATTCGGAAACCTTTTTGAGAAGTTCGTCGAGCGAACGAACGAGAATATATCCTTTTTTTTCGGCGTCTTCGTCTTTGCCGTCGGGATTGAGCACGATATTGACGCGGTTTTTGAGGGGCATACCGCCCGGCAGAGAGAGCAGAGTGTTGCTTCCCATCACTACGGTTTTGCCGCGCGTGTTCTCGACGAAATGCCGCATATCGGCTTTAATGTCGAAGAGCAAATCGTTGTTTTTTCCTATACCCCATTCGGAGTCCACTGCAACAATACTTTTCATATTTTTCCTTTACCTGACGTTTCCGACGCGGGTTCTGGTGCCGTTAAACCGCGACCTCGATTTTGTCTTTGAGCGGCGTCCATTCGTAGCCTTCGAGTTCGAAGTCGTCCACCGTGAAATCGTAGAAATTCTTTATTTCGGGGTTCATCTTGAATTTCGGTGCGTTAAACTGCGGATTTTGCAATATTTTCTCTACAATCGGCACGTGGCGGTCGTAGATGTGCGCGTCCGCTATGACGTGTACGAATTCGCCGACTTCCAGTCCGCTGACTTGTGCCATCATATGAACGAGCACGGCGTATTGTACCACGTTCCAGTTGTTGGCGGTAAGCGTGTCCTGCGAGCGTTGGTTGAGTATGGCGTTAAGACGGTTGCCCGTCACGTTGAACGTCATAGAATACGCGCAGGGATAGAGGTTCATTTCGTGCAGGTCGGCGAAATTGTAGATGTTGGTCATAATTCTGCGCGACGACGGGTTGTTTTTGAGGTCGTATATCACGCGGTCGACCTGGTCGAATTCTCCCTCGGGATAGATGTGTTTTATGCCGAGCTGATAGCCGTAGGCTTTGCCTATCGAGCCGTTTTCGTCTGCCCAGCTGTCCCAGATGTGAGAGTTGAGGTCGTGCACGTTGTTGGACTTCTTCTGCCATATCCAGAGCAGTTCGTCGATTGCCGCTTTGAAGTTGGTTTTGCGCAGGGTTATAATCGGAAATTCCTCCGCAAGGTTATAGCGGTTGACTATGCAGAATTTCTTGACCGTGTGCGCGGGCGTTCCGTCCAGCCATTTGGGTCTGACGGGCAGGTCGGTGTCCCATACGCCGTTGTCGATTATGTCGCGGCAGGTGTTGATGAATATCTTGTCGGCTATGCTCATATCGTTTTGTTTCCTTTGTTGTACGTGCCTTAAACGAGTTACAGCACGAGTTTGGAGTTGATTTTGCGCGCAAGGTCGCGGGGCAGTTTGACTATTCGTCTGTCGTAGGTGACAAGTCCGTTGATTTCTTCTTCTACGTCGCTCACCTGCGTGTATACGGTTGCGGACAATCCTTTTGCAATGAGCGGGATAATCTGTTTCTCATAGAGTTTTTCGTAGGCTTCCGCGAACTTTTCGGGGGTTTTGAACATCTTGTATCCGAAGAGTTTGTTCGGGCTGAACATATGGTCTTCGGTGGGAAGAGAGAAGCCGCCGAATTCGCTCAGAACTATGCAGCGCTTGTCGTTGGGAAGACGAACGGGTTTGAAGTAGACGTGCAGGCTTTTGAGCTGGCTGCTGTCTTTGCCCTGGTCGTTCCAGCCGCTTACGCTGTCGATTATGCGCGTGTTGTCGAGTGTGCGGAGTTGCTTGGTGATTTCGACGGAGTCGAACTGTCCCCAGCCTTCGTTGAAAGGTACCCATACCGCAAGCGATACGCAGTTTTTCAGGCGTTTGACGGTTTCTGTCATCTCGTTCACGTATTCGCGTCTTCCTTCTTCGTCGGCGCGCGCAAAGAACTTGTAGTGGTTGTCTTTGACGTGAATTCCGATAAAGGGCAGGGCGCCTATTGCGAGGAAATTGTACTTGCTTCCGCCCGACACCATATCCTGCCACACGAGTATTCCTTCTTTGTCGCAGTGGTAGTACCAGCGCATAGGCTCGATTTTGATGTGTTTGCGTATCATGTTGAAGCCCATGGATTTGACGAGTTTGACGTCATATTCGAGGGCGGCGTTGGAGGGAGGAGTGAGCATTCCGTCCGACCAGTAGCCCTGGTCTAGTACGCCCGTGTGGAAGTAAGGTTTGTTGTTGAGAGCAAGTCTGCGGTAACCTTTTCTGTCCGTGATTACGGAGAACTTGCGCATACCGAAATACGAGCGGACGATGTCGTCGCCGACTTTGACCGCAAGGTCGTACAGCTTGGGATTTTCAGGCGACCAGAGTTCGTATCCGTCGAAGTCAATGACCGCCGTATCGCCGAAACACTTGTGTGCTTTGAGCAGTTTGTTGCCGTCCATAATGACGACATCCGCGCTCTGGGCATTGCCTTCGATATCGAGTTTGACAATCAGCTTGTCGCGGTCGATGTCGGGGAGTATGGTCATATCTTTGAGATATGTGGCGGGGACGCTTTCCATCCAAACGCTTTGCCAGATGCCCGATTGCGGAGTGTACCATATGCCGCCGTGGTTGATGCGCTGTTTGCCGCGGGAATGGTATGAAGTGTCCGACGGGTCGGTGACTACGACTTCGAGTACGTTGGTGCCGACTTTGATTGCGGACGAAACGTCGAACGTGAAAGCCGTGTATCCGCCGACGTGCGTGCCGAGTTCGCAGTCGTTGAGAGTGACAGTGCAAACGCAGTCCACCGCGTCGAAATGCAGGAAAGTGTGTGCTTTCAGGAAAGACTGTTCGACGTCGAATTTAAGACGGTAGCAGAGTACGTCGTCGGGCATAATCTGCATACCCTCGGGGAGACCCGACAGCAGGCTTTCGGGAGAGAAAGGCACGAGAATTTTGCCTTGCCATCCGGGGAAACCGTCGTTGCGGTTGAAAACGGCGTAATCCCAATAGCCGTTGAGCGTTTTGTAACTGTCGCGGGCGAACTGCGGACGGGGATATTCCGCAAGCGGAACGTCGCCGACTTCAAAAGGTGTTCTCAAACGAATAGTATTCATAATCCCTCCGATTCACAATCACGGTAAATAGAGTATACCATACACGCGCGCGTATCACAAGCACGAAAAGAATTATATCGACAAAAAACGTAAAATTAAAACGGGCAAAGCCCGTTTTAGATTATGTTTTGCTTATGTGTCGAGCCACTTATCAGCGGTGCGAAAGTTCGTTTCGGACGGCGTTCCGATTATTTCGCGCTTGCTTTTTAAACGACGTTTTTGTACGGAAAAGTCGTAATTTGCGTGTTTCGGGTCTGTCTGATGCGGCAATTTGAGCGGAGTTCAGCCGAGCGGAGTTCAGCCGAGCGGAACTTCGTCGAGCACTTCGCCGTCGAAACTTTTGAGCTGAACTTTCTCCTCGGTGAGGACAGCGTAGCTGTGCGGCGTTCCGTCAAAGGGTATTCCCACAGAACCGACGCAGAAGTATGTCACGCCGTTGACTTCCTTTACGGACGGCTTGTGGAAATGTCCGTAGAATACGAGGTCGCCTTTTTTTGCGCCCGTAGGGGGATTGTCGGGGTTGACTTTGTGCCCGTGGGTGAAGAATACCGTTCTGCCAGCCCATTCCATGGAAAAGTCGCCGATGATGGGGAAGTTGGAAATCATTTCGTCAACTTCGCTGTCGCAGTTGCCTTTTATCACGGTGACGAAACTCATTGCGTCGTTGAGCAGTTTTGCAACCTGCATGGGCGCGTAACCCTCGGGCAGGGGATTGCGGGGGCCGTGGTTGTATGTGTCGCCGAGCAATATGACTTTGGTTTCGGGGTTTTCGGGGAGTGCGGCGTCAACGATGGAAAAGAATTTTTCGAGGTTGACGGCAGAACCGTGAATGTCTGACGCTATAAAAAGTCTCATATAATCTCCGTTGTTTTCAGGGTGTGTTTCAAAGTTGCCGAGCAGTTAAGAGGATTTCGCGTCATTGACGCGCACGTCCGCATTTTTTATGCTCGGATTGAATGACGTTATCTGTCGTAACGGTCGCGGTCGTAATCGCGGGGGTATCCGCCGCGGTCGTCGTAGCCTCTGTTGTCATATCCGTGGTTGTCGTAACCTCTGTCGTAATCGCGGCGTTCGGGATAGTCACGGCGTTCGTAGTCGCGGTATCCTCTGTCATAACGGTCGCGGTCGGCGTTGTAGTTGCGTTCGCGGTCGTAGTCGATATTCTGCTTGGAGTCGTGTTTCATAGCGCGTTTGTCGTATCCGCGTTTTGTGTCGGACGACGGCTTGAATATGAGCAGAATTATGAGCAGAGCGGGAACGGCTATGCCGATTATGAGGATAATGCGCAGAGTTTTGGAAGGCGTGCCTGCGGTGAGGTCGCCGTTGCCGTCCACGACGGGGGGAGTGGTGTTGAGTTCGGCTCTGCGCGCTTCGGACACGGGGTGATAGGGCACCGTAAAGGCATTGAAACTGTCAAGCGGTGCAGTGCCGAAAAGTACGCCGGAGTCGCCTTTCTGCGCGGAGAAATACACGTCGGCATTTGCGTTGAAACCGAGGAAACGCAGCGTATAATCGGACGACGCGGAGTCAATGACCGTATTGCTGCCTGCGGTTACGGATTTGCCGTCCTTAATCGTTACGTGCACGGAAGGGGCTTCCACTCCGTTGGCGTTCGCGGGCAGGGTGTTTACGATGTATTCCGAAACGAGGTTTTTATTTACGGAAAGTCCGCTGTTTTCCGAACCGTAATAGAGGTTGTAATAATCTGTCAGAACGGCGTTTTCCTTGACTTTGTAGTAGTAGCTTTCGATGAGGAAGAAAGCCGTTTCGCCTTTGCCGATGTTCACCACGGGGATTTCGGTGTTGCGGGGAGTTTCGTTTGCGACAAGGCTTTCGTCGGAAGGCGTGACGCAGATGTACACGAAACCGTTGTCGTCCGCGTATGCAACGTCGGCGGCGGCGAACCCTGTCGCCGTCAGCGCGAATACCGCCGTTATGATGAGTAATGCCGTCACCAGAAATTTTTTCATACCCATAATATACAATAATTATAATCAAAAATAAAGTCTTTAAGCACATTTGGATTGAAATTCGCTTTTATCCCATTTTTCGACTTTCGGTTTTTGCCCTTCGACGACTTGGCAAATACAGCGGCTCAGAACGCGGATTTGTGACATAAAAGTTTGATTTGCGCATTTTCTGCGGCTAGCATTTGGGTATGGACGAGCGGGAACTTGTAATCGGAATACTTGCAATAGAACGGGAGGCGGAGGCGAGAAAGACTTCGCCTCTCCGTCTGTATAACGCGGAAAAAGTGCATCAGAAGCAGATGGAATTTCACAGATGCCCGTTGAAAAACAGATGGGTTTTCGGCGGCAACCGTTCGGGAAAGACGGAGTGCGGAGCGGTGGAAAGCGTATGGCTTGCTCTCGGCGAGCACCCCTACAAACCCAACCGCCCCGACGTGCAGGGGTGGGTTGTCAGTCTGTCCCAACAGGTGCAGAGGGACGTCGCGCAGTCAAAAATTCTCAAATATCTGCCGCCCAGACGTATCGAAGACATCGTTATGGTGAGCGGCAAAAAAGGCGCGCCCGAATACGGAATTATCGACCATATCGTTGTACGCAACGCGTTTGGCGGGCTGTCCAAAATCGGGTTCAAGTCCTGCGACCAAGGGCGTGAAAAGTTTCAGGGGACGTCGCTTGACTTCGTGTGGTTTGACGAAGAGCCGCCCAAAGACGTTTACGACGAATGCCGTATGCGCGTGTTCGACCGCAGCGGATACGTGTTCGGGACGATGACGCCGCTCAAAGGGCTGACGTGGGTGTACGACGAAATCGAACTCAACGAAAGCCGCAACCCCGAAGTCTGGTGCACGCATATGGAGTGGAAAGACAATCCCTATCTCGACCCTGCGGAAGTCGGAAATATGCTTGCGGTGACTTCGGAGGAGCAACAGCAGTCGCGAAGGTTCGGCAGATTTTTTGCGGGCGAGGGGCTTGTGTATCCCGAGTTCGACCCCGAACGTCACGTGATAGACCCGTTCGATTTTCCGAGAGAGTGGCAGTGCGAAATCTCCATCGACCCGGGACTCAGCAACCCGACAAGCTGTCACTTTTACGCGGTGGACTACGACGGGGTGATTTACGTTGTGGGCGAACACTACGAGAGCGGTCGCGACATCGACTATCACGCTCGGAAAATAACCGAACTCGCCGACTCTCTCGGCTGGCACAGGGACTCGTCGGGAAGACTGCGCGCGCTTATCGACAGCGCGGCGTCACAGCGGACGCTTGCTTCCGAAAAGAGCGTGGCGGAGCTGTTTGCCGAACGCGGTATTTTGGTCAATACACGCGTAAACAAGGATTTATACAGCGGAATACAACGCATAAAGTCGTTGTTTTGTCAAAATCCAACGCGCATTTTCATTTTCAGAAACTGCGTGAACATGATACGCGAACTCAAAGGTTACTGGTGGGGCGACGGCGACAGACCGAGAAAAGTCAACGACCACGCTCTCGACGAGCTCAGATATTTTGTTATGACGCGACCTGCGCCGTCTTACCCCGCCTTGCCCGAAAAAACGGTCATTCAGAAGGATAAAGAGAGCTTGTTCAGAGCCATCAGGAGGTCAAACTTATGGACGACGAAATTCTGAAAACGCTCCTGAAAAAAGCCACGGGTTACTCCCACGACGAGGTTCAGGAAGAGTTTTCGGTGACGCCCGAAGGCGATATGGTGCTGACCAAAAGAAAGGTCACAAAAAAATATTATCCGCCCGACAGCTCCGCGCTCAAAACCTATCTCGAACTCGCGTCCGACCGCGGGTTGCAGGATATGAGCGACGAGGAACTCGAACGCGAAAAGAAAAGGTTGCTTGCCGAACTTGCCGAAACGGTTTCGATGGGTAAGGCGCCGACGGGCGGGCAAAAGTCCGTCGCGGGCAAAATACAAAACAAAATCGGGAAACCGAAAGGAGATAGCGATGTCAAAAACGGAAAATGAACTTGTGACTGCCGTTCTCGGAGATTTCAGGAAAAGGCAGGAAAACAGACGGCCTATCGAGCTCAACTGGCGGCTGAATATGAATTTCGTCATAGGCAATCAGTTCGCCGAGATTTCGGCGCAGGGGGACGTCGAGGAAAGGGGCAGGCAGTATTTCTGGCAATGCCGCGAGGTGTACAACCACATTGCGCCCATTCTTGAAACCAGATTGTCCAAACTTGCAAGAGTCAAAGCGCAGGCAAGCGTACGTCCCGCCACGCCCGACGAGGACGACGTGGCGTCCGCGGAGATTGCAGGCAAACTCATTCGCGCGGTTACGGCGGAGAACGATTTTTCGGAACTTCTCGGACTTGCCAACACGTGGAGCGAAGTCACGGGGTGCGCGTTTTACAAAATAACGTGGGACACGGCAAAGGGTATGGCGCTTACGGACGACGGCAGTTTGCGCGAAGGCGACGTACACATATCCGTTTGCCCGCCTTTTGAGATTTTCCCCGAAAACATAGCAGTCAGCGACCTTGACGCTCAGCCGTCTATTATGCACGCGAAAGTGCTCGGCGTCGACGACGTGAAAAAGACCTGGGGCGTAACCGTGGACGGACGGGACATCAACGTTTTCTCCTTTGAGAATGCGGATGTCGTAGGAGGTTTCGGATATCACGCCACCGTGCCCAAAGTCGTCACCGAAAAACGCGAAAATGCCGTTCTCGTAATCGAAAAGTACGAGATGCCGACGTCGGAATATCCCGACGGCAGGTTGATTATCGTTGCGGGCGACAAACTGGTTCACGTCGGCAGTCTGCCCTACATAAACGGTACGGACGGCACTCGCGGATATCCTTTTGCCCGTCAGGTGTGTCTCGAAAACCTCGGCAATTTCTTCGGCAGCAGCGTTGTGGAAAGGATTATCCCCGTTCAGCGTGCGTACAACACGGTCAAGAACCGCAAACACGAGTTTATGAACCGCATTGCAATGGGCGTGCTTGCAGTCGAAGACGGAAGCGTCGATACGGACGTACTCGAAGAAGAGGGACTTCCGCCCGGAAAAATCCTCGTTTACAGGCAGGGCAGCAATCCGCCTGTGATGATGAATGCGGGGCAGGTGCCCACCGAGTTCGGCAGAGAGGAAGAAAAACTGCTCAACGAGTTCGTGATGATAAGCGGCGTCAGTGAAGTCACCACATATTCGCAGGTTCCGTCCAACGTTTCGTCGGGTACCGCAATTTCTCTGTTGCTCGAACAGGACGACACGCGCATATCGCTTACCGCGGACAGCCTGCGCGATGCGGTCAGAAGAATAGGCAAGCACATTATCCGTCTTTACAAACAGTTTGCGGGAGTTACGCGTATGAAACGTATCACGGGCGACAACGGAGAGGTGGAAATCGTAGCGTTCAACGGCAACAGACTTAGTTCGGAAGACGTGGTATTCGACACAATCAACGAAATCGAGGACACATTGTCGGCGCGCAGGGCAATGGTTTACGACCTTTTGAAGCTGGGGTTGTTCACCGACGAAAACGGAGCTATGTCCGCGCGCACCAAAACCAAGTTGCTCGACATTCTCGGCTTCGGCAACTGGGAACAGTCGCGCGATATCGACGACGCGCATATCGACAAGGCAAGTCGCGAAAATATGGAACTGCGCACGAAAGAAGTTTTGCCCGACCCGCTCGACAATCACCAACTGCACATAGTCGAACACACCAAACTGTGCGTGTCCGCAAAGTGCGCGGGGAACCAAAGTTTCCACGAACGCGTGAGCAAACATATCAGCGAACACAAACAGTTCGCTTCGCTCGATACGGGGGTTAAGGAACTCCAAAAACAATTCGGAGGTATTGACGGTGAGCAAGGACAAATCTGAAAAGAGCAACGCAAGAATAGCCGACAGACTGAGTGCGGAAGAACTTGCGGCAATACGTGCCGCTCTCGAGGGCGGCGAAGACGCGGAGCAGTCGCAGAACGCAGTGCCCGACGGTGAACAGATCGACGCGAACGGAAAGAACCGAAACCGTGACGGAGCAACCGAGGTTTCCGAAAGGGACACGGACGGCAAGGGAACGGATTGCACCGAAGCGGGAACGGGCGTCAAAGGCAACGACGTCGGACACGCCAAAGAAACGGAAACAAACGGACAGAACGGAAACGGAAAGTCTGTCACAGGCAAATTCAGAAACCCCGAGGAGCTTATGCGCGCGTACACCGAACTCGAAAAGGAGTTCACGCGCCGTTCGCAGAGGCTTGCGGAGACGGAACGGAAACTCAAAGAAAAGGACGCGCCGTTCAATCCCGACGAAAAGGAGTGGAAGGAAACCGTGGAAAGGTTTTTCGAAAGCACCCCGTCGGCGAAACCTTTTGCCAAGGATATGGCAAGGGAACTTCTGGCGCACCCCGAACTCCGAGAGGACCGCAACTGTCTCAACAACGCTCTGACGCGCGTGCTGACCGCGAAATTCCGCACGCCCGAACAACTGCTTGACGACGGAGAATTTCTGAACGATTACGTGCTGACCTCAACCGCTGTCAAGGCGGCGGTCATAGAAGGGTATCTCAAAGGGCTGAAAGACGGCAACCCGCCCGTTGTGCTTCAAGGGGCGGGGCAGTTCGAAATCGCGCCCAAGAAAAAACCCTCAAGCATCGAAGAGGCGGGCAGACTGTTTCTGAAAGACAATAAATAACAAGGAGAAATTTTATGGTTACCATTTCCAATGCGGATAAAGCGTTGAAGACGTTTTATCTCGGAGTACTTGCAGACCAACTCAACGTCGGGGTCAATCCTTTTCTTGCGAAGATAGGTCAGACCAGCGCGGACGTATGGGGCAAAGAAGTCAAAAAGCTCGCGCCTTACGGCGTGAACGGCGGTATCGGTTCGGGTGAGGAAACCGACGCACTGCCCGTAAGCGGCGGCAACAACTATGCGCAGTTCACTCTCACTCTCAAAAACCTGTACGGCAAAATCGAAATATCCGACAAAGCCGTGCGCGCATCGCAGAACAGCGCGGGCGCGTTCGTCAACCTGCTCAACGCCGAAATGGACGGACTGCTCAAAGCCAGCAAATTCAACTTCGGCAGAATGCTTTACGGCGACGGCAGCGGTTTGCTTGCGACAACCGTTGCAAACACGGGAAGCGGCAACGACACAATCACCGTCGACAGCGTAAAAGCACTTATGGAAGGTATGACGGTTGACGTTTACAACACGTCCGACACAAAAGACAATACCGTCAGCGGCGCGCGTATAGTAGCAATAGACCGCGACGCAAAGACCGTCAGATTGAGCGCGGCGGCGTCTTCCAAAATCGGCGCGGGCTACAAACTTTACGTGCAGGGCAGCAAAAACAACGAAATCACGGGTCTCGAAGCCGTATTCGGCGACACTCCCACCATTTACGGACTCAACCGTGCCGATTACAGTTTCCTGAAACCTTACGTCAAAAACGTAAGCGGCAAGGTTACCGCGGGCGCAATGCAGTCCGCAATCGACGTCATCGAAGAGGTTTCGGGCGGCAACGTCAACTTCATCGTTTCTTCCTTTGACGTCAGACGTCAGTATGTCGATTTCCTCTCCGAAAACCGCGTCAACATCGACTATATGAACCTCGACGGCGGTTACAAGGCTTTGTCCTATGCGGGAGTACCTTTCGTTGCAGACCGTTTTGTCGCGGACGGTACTATGTACCTGCTCAATTCCGACGACTTCAAACTCCACCAGCTCTGCGATTGGAGATGGCTGGAAGGCGAAAGCGGAAGCGTTTTGCATCAGGTTCCTGGCAAGGCGTCTTACAGCGCAACTCTCGTCAAGTACGCAGACCTTCTCTGCGCGCGTCCGATGGGACAGGCAAAACTCGTGTTCGACGGCAAGGAAAGCTCGGGCGGCGGCGGTACGGAAGGTAAAATTTACACCGTGACTTTCGACCCGCAGAACGACAGCGAAATTTTTACCCAGACCGTGCTTGACGGCGGCAAAGTTATAGAACCGCAAAGCCCTGTCAAAGGCGGTTACGTGTTCGACCATTGGGCTACCGACGGTGACGAATTCGACTTCGCAACGCCCATACACGGCGACATCACTCTTACGGCGGTGTACGTATAACGTTCGGTATGGAAGAACTGATTAAAATCGAGAACGACCTTTTCGACATTGCGGGAAGGTTGCGCGAAGTGGACGAGCGATACGAACTGTTTTTCAACGCCAAGGAAAAGCGGTTCGAAGTCCGTACGGGAGGGGTACTGCAAGTTGCGGTACCCTTCGACCGTCTGGACGCGCGCACGGTGGAACACGTCCGCAAAACGCGCATCGAAAACTCGGTGGCGCTGCTTGACGAAATCGACCGCGCAAACCGAGCCGCCGAAATACGCGCCGCCCGCGAACTTGCGGACAAAGCGTGTGAAGCGGCGGAAAACAAGGAGGCATTATGCAGGTAAAGGAAGTGGTTGCCGAGTGCCTTATAAAACTCGGCAAGGAAAACTTCGTTTCCAAAGAGGAATATACCGACGAAGAAAACGCGATTGCCGAAAGACTGGTTGCGGCGCTTAACATCGCGTACCGAGAAGCCGTTACGGAATATCTGCCGCTCGTCAAAGAAGAGGAAGTTGCGGTGTCGGACGGAACAATCGACGTTTCGGCGCTCACGGAAAGAATAATCTATCCCGTGTCGCTTGTGGCAGGCGGAGCAAAATATCCGCTTTGCGTTCAGCCCGACAGACTTCTTGCGGACTACAAAGGCAAAGCCGTGCTGAAATACGCATATCTGCCCGCGGAGTACGCACTCGGCGACACAATCGACGATATGCGCATAACTCCGTCCGTACTTGCAGACGGAACGCTTGCGGAATACTGTTTTCAGGACAAGGTGTTCGACCTTGCAAAATCCTACGACACGGATTTCCGTTCCGCGTTGGGGTTGCTCCGATACAAGGGCAGAGCAATGCGGTTGAAGACGGGGAGGTGGCGCGCGTGAACAACGTTAAGGTTTCGACCAGACGTCTGTCGGTCGGGTTCAAGGGTATCCGCACACGCGCCGACCAGAACTCGCTCGGATGGGAGTATTCTCCCGAAACGTACAATTTCGCATACGAGGACGGAGCGCTTACGGGCGGGCTGGGCATAGACGCCGCACGCGGATTTTTCGCGGCGGGGGAAGACGCCCGTTGGGAATATCCTCATCTTCCCGAAGGCGTCTATGTCAGCGGAATGTTCGTGTATCAGCGGCGCAGTATGGGACAGTACGACGACAGACTTGTCGTGCACACGACCAAAGGCGAACTGTACTATATTGGCATTTTCAAATTTCAGGACGTGTGGCACAAAATCGAGGACTGCACAATCAACGGCACGGCAACGGCGATAAGTTACAACTACGACGGAAAGGACGTGTTGTTAATCAGTTCACCCGAAAGCCCGCTTTGCATAATCGACGACGCGACGGTCAAACAGGTTACAAACGCCCCGCGGCTGTCCTCGCTTGCGGTGCACTACGAAAGGGTGTACGGAACGTACAACGGAACCCGCAACGAGGTATGGTTTTCGGACGACTTCAACCCCGAAAACTGGAACGTAAGTTCGGAAGAAGGCGGCTATATTACCTTTGCCGACGAGTGCGGCGAATGCCTTGCGGTGGTGTCATTTCTCAACTATCTTTACATCTTCCGCGAACGCGGGATATTCCGCCTTACGGCATACGGCGACCAACAGGAGTTTTCGCTGAAAAAGCTGTTTATCGGCGCGGGTTATATCTATAAAAACACGATTGCGTTATGTGGCGACAGAATTATGTTTCTTGCAGATGACGGTATGCACGTGTTCGACGGCTACGACGTGAGCGACGCGGTGCCCGAACTTCCCGAACTTATGTTCAAGCGTTATTGCAGGGGAGCGTACCACGACAACCACTATTATCTTGCGTGTTTTTCGCTCATTCCCGAACTGTCCCCGTCCGGTATGCGCAACGACCTTCTGGTGCGCTACGACCTGCGTGACGGGTCTATGGAAATGCTTGCGGGTTACGACGTCGTCGTGCTCGGCGTATGCAACGTTCACCACGCGTCGGATTTGCTCATTGCGACGGCGGATACCGTTTACGGCAACAGAATAGGTTCGCTCTCAGACAGCGGCAAAGTGTACGGAACACCTACGCGCAAGGTTTACAAATCGCCGTACGGCGACCTCGGAAGCGGCGGGTTCAAAACCGTTCGTAGTATAGACGTGACAACGGAGTCCGACGTGGATATAGTCGTCGTTACGGACGGGAAAAGGCACACCTTCCGCGTTAAGGGGTCAGGTTTGCCGCAGACCGTTTTCGTGGGAAAAAGCGGCCGCAAAATCGCGGTCGAACTGCACTCCGAACAGGCGGAATGCAAAATATCGCCGCTCGTTTTGAAAGTAGATTTTATGTGAGGTGCTTATGAATATCAACGAAATTATGTCTTCGATCGAAGAACTTACGTTGCGCGTTATGACGCTCGAAAAAAAGGTAGCCGCTCTTGAAAGCGCGCCCAAGGTTTAGGAGGTGGTTATGGCATCGTTCTGGGACGAATTCAAGGACTTGTTCAAAACCCAATCGCAGAAAGATGAAGAGCGCAGACAGCAGATTAAGGACGCCGTCGAAGCCGAAAAATCTCTTACCGAACAGCTTGCCGCGCTTGATAAGGAATATCGCGAAAGTCTGCCCGAAGAGGAACTTCCCGACCTGGATAAACTGTTTCCCGAAGACTCGGGACTTGAAAAGATAGAGTACACGCCCGCCACGGACAAAGAGTTGTCCGACAGAGCGCAGGCGGAGATAGACTACGCGCGTACGGAAGAAAAAAACGACCTGACGTCGAAGTACGACGACGCGGTCAAAAGTCTGACAGAACAGTCGGATAAGGCGGGCGAAACAATGCGCGAGAGTTACAAGAAACTGAGCGACGTTTATACCGACCTCAAAAAGCAGGCGGAAAACGACGCGTTGAAACGCGGCATTGCAAGAAGCAGTATAGCTACGTCCAGACAGTCTGACCTTGACACCGCGCGTTCGCAGTCGGAAAAGGAAGTCAAAGAGGTTTACGACGCCGAGATAACCGCAATCAACGGAGAAATAGCCGCCTTGCAGAACGAGCAGGAAACGGCGTTTGAAGAACTCGACCTGAAATATGCGGCGGAACTCGAAGACAGAATTGCCGAGCTCAAAGAAGAGCGCGACAAAACCGTCGAGAAGTACAACAAGTACAACAATTCGGTTGCGGAAAAGGACAGAGAGTACGCGATACAGCGCGAAAAGGATATTGCAGAGTATCTGGAAAACCGCGAAAAAGAGCGTCTCGAAAAAGAGGAAGAACAGCGCGAATACGAAAGCAAGTACGGCTACAGCGGAGAAAAACTTGAAAACTATTCGAAACGTTACGACCTTGCGCTTGACTTTTACACGTCGCTTTCGCCCGACATTGCGGCGGCTGCGCTCGACGCGTCGCCGAGTATGCGTTATTACCTCGGCAACTATTACGACAAACTGATGTCCGTACTCAAAAACAAAGAAAGTTCGAGCAAAGTTTATTTCTGATTGCAGTTGTGAGTTTCGTAAACGAACGGAAGTCGCTGAATGCGGCAGTCGGCAAATGTAATGGTCGGCAAATGTAACAGTCGGTGAACGCGACACAGTCGGGAGTGCGATATTCTGGAGTGCGGCACAAACGCGAAAGCAGGAGTATAAAAGCCGTCGTCGGCAGTCCCGACCGACAAAACCGACAAAGGAAAAAGCGGCAGTCTGTCTGCCGCTTTTTTGTTAGAGAAGATTATGTTGTAAGGAGAGTTTCTTCGCTAACAGGGGAGGGTTGGCTTTCGCCATAGGGGAGGGTTGTTTGCACTTTCGTGCTAAGGGAGGATATATCTTGAAGAACAATTTTCTTGCTCTTGCAAGGTGATTATCGCCCCCGTGTCTTAAAATAACATTGAAAATGCAAAATTTTTTCTTCATATTTCTTTAATGTTCGCCGAAAATATGCATACACTTGTCGGTTGACCGATTTTTGGTTTTATGGTATAATCGCCAAAACGCAAAAGGAGAAGCGGTTTGAAAAGGACGAGAAGGATAGCTTTGCTGGCAATTTTGCTGGCACTCATCGTGGTTTTGAGCTTCATACCCATTCAGGTCAGCGCGGCGACGCTTGCGCTTACCCTTCTTCCCGTGCTCGTCATCGCTCTTACGCAGGATTTCGTCACCGCTTTGCTCGGCGGATTGATTATGGGCGTAACATCGCTTGTCATGGCGTACACCGTCGGCGCGGCAACGCCCACCGCACCGCTTTTCCAAAATCCGCTCGTGTCCATACTTCCGCGACTTTTCGTTCCCGTGGCGGCTTATGTCGTGATGCACGGACTTCGCGCTATTGCCGTAAAGATACTCGGCAAAACGCATCCCGACACCCCCGTTTCAAAACCCGTTCAATGGGCTTTCGATGCCGTTGCCAGTCTTTCGGCAGTCATAACCAACACGGGGCTTGTGCTCGGCATGATCTGGTTGCTTTACGGCGGTAAAAGCGTGGGAAACACGCTCATTTCGCCCGAGTTTATGACGGCTATGATTTCCATAAATTTCGTCATCGAAATCATAGTATTTCCGCTCATCGCCCCGCCCGTGGTGTTTGCAGTCAGAAAGCAAGGCGGTGCCGCAATTCCCAAAAACAAACGCGATAAAAACGGTGCGGCAGTTTGCGATTGCGAGGAATTTCACCGTGAGCCCGACTTCGATGACAAGGACAAAAACACGGATAACGGACAATCCCGCGAAGAATAAAGAACATTCCTTTCGGGAAAGAGAAATTTGTCATTAATTCGATTGACAAACCCCCTTTGAAAACATATAATCAAATAGCATCGCAAAAGCGGTGTCGCATATTTGCGCCTGTCATGGTGCAGACATCTTGCAATAATGCTGCTATGGCTCAGCAGGTAGAGCACATCCTTGGTAAGGATGAGGCAAAAAGGTGAACGC
>OKST01000016.1_pt1 | contig 179309 bp, 149 predicted proteins | sample 1606341 | NCBI WGS metagenome assembly OKST01 (sample SAMEA3879563, study PRJEB24766) | human gut metagenome | biome: human-associated habitat; feature: feces | place: USA | collected 1985/1987 | reverse complement strand
CCTTCGAAGTACCGCATAGGTTTCGCCCTGATGTTCTTTGCGTTCGGTTACGCCTTGTTATTCGATGTAGGTGCGGACGTACATCGAAGTGTGGAGCCGCTTGCCGTCAATGTTCTTCCTGTCGGAGAACATATACTCGTAGATCGCGTCGAGGTCGGGTGTGCGAAGATAGTAGGTGTCATAGCTCATCGTCACATTGCCCAGACTGCTGTCCAACGAGATCCCGAATACCTGCTTGACGATATAGTTCTCCGTCCGGTACACGTTGGTTGCTCCCTTCGCAAATTCCGGCTTATACGTCGTCATGGTTCTTCCTCCTTTTTGTTTTTATCGAATGCCGCGAGAAGGTAATCCCGCAGTTTTCGGTTCAGGTTTTTGATGTGCCCCTCGGATACATTCCAGTCGTCCGCCACAACAAGCTGCGTGTTGTTCTCGGTGTATAGCGCGACATACAAGGCATACAGTTGGGGAGAGGCGCCCCGGATCACTGTGTTGTATCTGCCGACCTTCTCAACTATTGCGTTTTTCACAACCGAATCGCACGCTTTGTCGAAGATATCTTTGTGCGCATAGTAGTACCGTATCTCCTGCAAATCTGTCTGGATCTGCTTCATCGTCATTTCTTTTCGTCCTCCTTCTTCGGCAAAGCGAAGGTCTTTATAATGGACTTCATCACTTCCGCATCTTCACCCGAAAGCCCTCCGACGAGCTTTTCAAGCAAGGCGAGCTGCTTGTCCGTAAGATATTTCATATCCAGCCGGAAACCGTCTACGACGTGAATCCCTCCGCCATTGCCCTGTGTGGTGTAGACCGGGTACTCCAACGAGAGGCTCAGCACGTCATATTCGATTGTGCGTTTGCTGACGCCGAACTCGAATGCAAGATTCTCTCTTGTATCGTGCCGGCGAGCGCAAAGGGCTTCCAATAACGCTTTGCGCCTCTCGTTGACTGACACCGATATTCACCTCCTTTGCCTTTCTTGGCTGTAGTTTAGAAGTTGAACTCGCAAGGTTTTTGCGACTTCAAAAAATTTTTTCGACTTTTTTTTCAAAGCCGTCGGAGAAAACAAAAAGCCCCGACAAACCGACTTCCCAGTAGGGAAATCCGTTTGTCGGGGCCTCTCGACTTCTCGGTTTAACCGTCCGACTTACAAAGAATATGACCTGCGACAGGATTTACACGATGGCGCTGTTTCAGCTACGACCTGATGCGTCGTTATTCCGTATTCAGTTTTCGATCTGTTCGCCGTACGGTGGCGTGATGTCTATCCGCTCATGCCTGCGGCTGATACGCTTGCTGACCATGACCAATCCGCAGCGGGTGCATTGAAGTTTTACCAGCCCGTTTTCGTTCCGGTAGCCTGTCAGTACCTGCCCGCAGTTTATGCAATGGCGTCTTGTGGGTTTCCATGTGTCTTGCATATGACATAGATCCTCCTTTCCCCGAACCTGCAAGGCGGTATTTAAGAAAACTGCATTGGGGCGGTCGGGAATTCCGGCACCGCAGTCATCTTACCTTGTCAGATCCTATAAGCATGAGCTGCGCTCACTCTTATCCGAATGTCTTGATGCAGCCGACCAGCACGCCCTGAACGGCGCATTCGTCAACGATGATGTCCTTCATCCTCTTGTTTTCGGGATGGAGAACGATCTTGCCGTCGCGGTGGTACAGCCGTTTAAGCGTAGTGTTGCCGTCCACCAGCGCAACCACGATTTCTCCGTCGTCCGCCGTATCCTGTCTGCGAAGGACAATCAGGTCGCCTTTGTTTATGCCGGCGTCTGTCATACTGTTACCGAAAGTGCGGAGCATGAACAGGTCGCCGTCGCCGAACAAAGCCTTCGGCAGGGCGAAACTCTCTTCTATGTTCTCAACACCGTAGTTCGGCTCGCCACAAGCGATTTCTCCCACAAGCGGCACAATGGTGGATTCACCGCTCAGAAGAGCAGGGAGAGGCTGAATAGAACCGTCTTTTTCCAATTCAAGACTGCCTCTTCGTTCCAACGCCTTGACATAACGTTGCACCGTCGCCAAAGAGCCGAGCCCGAGCGCGTGCATGACATTTCTGAAACTCGGAGATCTGCCGTTCTCTCGTTGATACCGGATATTGTATTCGGCAACCCGATTCATCGTTTCTTCATCCAATACTCGCATACCAGCCTCTTGCGTCTATTAAAAACGCACCGTTTCGTTATGATGTTTGTATTATACCAAAAGCGAGACCCTGATGTCAAGGCCTCGCTGTCCAACTTTGCGGACTGTGAAAAGAAATTAAAAATTATTTGGTTTATTTAATTTATGAGGTCAGTATATCGTTACTCAATTTACTTAATGTAGCCGCCATTTTATCTTTTTTCAGATCACATTCCCAAATAATAAATATTTTCCAACCGAGATTTGTAAGCAGTTTATAATTTTCGCTATCGCGTTCTCTGTTTCTGAGAAGTTTTGCCTGCCAGAATTCTCTGTTAGTGTCAGGCAGAAAAAACCTTTTACATCCCTCATGAGCATGCCAAAAACATCCGTTGACAAAGATAACTGTTCTATATTTTTTAAGAACAATATCCGGAGATCCGGGCAAGGACTTTACATTACGCCTGTACCTGAATCCTTGCGAGAACAAATATTTCGCCACAAGATCTTCCGGTTTTGTTTTTGTCCCACGAATTTGTGACATATTATAGCTTCTTACTTCTTTACTATGCACATCCATCAGTCGTATCTTTCCAGGATTCTCTCTGTATGATAGAGCTGGAAAAAGAACCCTTCCAGCATTTTTACAGGGATACTGTTTCCTGCCATTCTGATAATTTTATCACGAGGGAACAGCTTGCTTCTTACTCGTTGTTCCGGATTATTCTGCTGAAGTTTGTCATAATCTTCATCGGTAAATCCCATAAATAATAAGCACTCTCTTGGTGTCAAATATCGGAATTTTCCTCTTTCCTTGATTCCAGTATCGAAATAAATATTTCCGGAATTGGGATTCCTGTCCTGTTTTGTAGTTATTGTTCTTATAAATTCTTCCGTAGTAATTTCTCCGTTCTCATTTACGATCTTGGGATTTTCGTCCCAGATTTTCCGTCGGGATACAGTATCATTCGGAGTACATTCCAAAGCCTCATGCCATAATTGCGAAGTCATATCCGATGAAAGACGCAACAGTTGGGCTATGCTTTTCGGACAGTAGTAGGCTGACTTTTGGTACTCATTCACGATTCTTGTTTCGTCTTCTCCCCAAGATGCAAAAAATTCCCTGATTTCTTTTTTCAGAGATATATTGTCGCCAACAAATACACTCATCATCAATAACCGCGGTCTGTTTTGAGGTATACCATAATTTTTTGCATTAACATGCATATACTGGCTTTCATACCCGAGATCGCTCAGTTCCTTGATCCACTTCTCAAAATTTGATCTGTGCCGTGCTGACAAAAGAGTCGGAACATTTTCCATAATAAGATAGCGGGGGAGTGATTTCCTCAAAAGCGACATCTCTGTAAGTATTCTGCCTACCTGCCACAACAAACTTGAACGGCTTCCCGAATTGATATCAATTCCTTTATTGTACCCATGAAAAGCCCCGACATTAGACAGATCCTGGCACGGAAAAGAATAGGTAAGAATGTCAGTATCATCCGGCATTTGCACTCCTGTTACGCTGCTGATATCAACCAGATTATTTGTACGTTTGATTGCGGAAAGTATACGCTTCAGAACTTCTTCGCTGTAACAGCGCAAAGTCTGATAGTTCATAGCTTCTTTGCCATCATTACTCAAAGTATAATTTTTGAGTTTATCAAGGAGCTCCTGTTTGTTCTGTCGTTCAACTTCAGGAAGATTAAAGCAGCTTTCATGTATAGCATCATAAGCTATGAATGCGTGTATATCCCATTCACATGTTGCTTGCACATTTATTCTTATGCCGATGTTTTTTAATGCGCGGGCCTGACTGCCAATCCCGCTGAAAAGCTCTACTATATTGTATTCTTTTTTCATTTTTCTCCGCCGATCAGATAAGCACACCAGCCTGATCCAGTTTGTTTCTTATTTTCCATATTAGTTTTGCTTGCTTTTCTGACGGCACTTTTTTACCGGCAGTAAATGCAATCGCTAAATTAAGCAGGTCTGTCTCCATAGGAGAAAGAATATGGCGTTTCATGCCCTCCTTAAGCAGATCAGTCCAATAGCTGTTCCCAAGATTATAAATTTCGACCAGCCAATTAACATCTTTTTCAAGCTTTTTTTCTTTAATCTCTCCTTGTATCCTCTCGTCCATAACTTCTTTGGATATGAGATCGTTCACAAACTGAGGATCCAATGACAAAGGCACATCTTTATACCTTTTCCATGTTTCTTCTTTAGAACAATATTCTCTTGCCGATCCGACAGAGTTGCGGATGAACTCATTAGTGGCATGGGCTACTTTTTCTATCTGGCAGCTCAATGACGGATATAAAGTCTGCTTTCTCCATATCAAATCATAATCAAGACAATAACCTTTGGGCAGATTTACGATGATTTTTGATATTGTATATGGAACGATAAACGGCTTTATATAACTTGCAGATATATACCAAGTTGAGTTCTTCACAATTTTATCTGTAGCTTTGAATAATATAGCATAACAGATTGCAAGTTTGAAAAACTCATCATTAAAATATTCCGGTGTTTTCTGATACTGACTGTCTATGTATTCGGCAAAAAACGACATGCACTTTTCGCCGCCTTTGCTCACTACGTCCGGACGAAGAAGTTCTGCGCAGGTAAAAAACTTAGCAAGATCTTCCTTTTTGATAAGCTGACTTTTGGGATATCTCCGAGCAAATGCCTCTTTTTCACTCTTACGGGTGATTTTGAATTGCTCCTGGTCATATTTTCCGCGTGAACGTTCATAATACCAGAAAGTATTGTTGACATTATCACCAGAAACAGGGGCAGGAATCTTCTTGGACAAGGCTTCAAAAACTCTGTGAAACGGATGATTAGAGAAAAAGTCGGAGTTTTTTACAGAATTCTGACTGTTTGCGTACCTGGAGATATTCTGTATCATCATATCATAATCATCATTCTTAACAACAGTCAGTTTCATCGGAACAAAAATATTGTCCAATGGCAACTTGTCCTTAATCACAGCTGATGTAAGGGAAGCTGTAGTTTGTCCGCCGTTAATAATCTGCAGATCTTCCATTGAAGTTATAAATCTCTTATCATCAGATAATGTAATCTTCGCAGCCGTACATGCAATACCGTTGTTATATGCAAAAAATTTGGTCGGCTCTTTTCTTATCGTTTCACGAATGCCCTTATTTATTTTCCCTCGGTTGCTCAAAAAAGCTCGGACATTCCCTTCAAGCAACCTCGAGCCGTGGTCATAATAAATGCTATGCAAGAAATACCCGGGAACAATTGCAAGATAAGCGTCATAGTCAAGATTGCCGGACATCTCTGCCTTGATACACGGAATACCCTTTATGCCGTATTTGTCAGTTTCAATCAATATAGGCTCCCTGTCTTTTCCTGATTGATACAGATCATAAAAACGCTTGATGCTCCAGACATTCAGCTCAACTCGTTTATCAAGAAAATCATCACACCTCAAAGAAGTTACTTTATCGCTGAGTGTTTTATTGGTAATGATATACAGTTTAATCTGATCGATGGAATCATCATTATCAAGATCAACGTAATCTTTTTTCATTCTTCGCGCAATATTTCGTCCTACCGGAAGCATTTCATCGGTAAGATCAAAATATTCCTGCAACCGCTCATCAAACGCCTCCTGGATAAAATTCAGCATCCTGGTACGAATCGTGTCCAGTTCGGTTCTTGTCAGAGTGGCATCAGCTGTATCTTTGAAGTCATTTGATATAAGCACAAACGATTTATCTGATGCATCAAATCCATATGCATCAAACGCCATAATTTTATTATTCCGACAGCGCTTTTGTATAGGTCTTATAACGGGATCTGTCAATTCTCCCATCGCAGTCAGTTTGTCCAACGCGTCTTCAAGAAAATATTCGTCAGGCAAAACACTCTCTATCTGAGCGTTGATCCGTATGTCATCAAGATATTCTTTTTTGTATTCTTCAAAAGCCATATTCATACCAGCTTCTCCTTGAACTTTTCTATAAGTGTCAGCATGATTTCATATTGTACTTTGGCAACTCCGGCTGGCAGCAATGCTGCTTTCAGCCGTGGAAAATCATCCTTTACCGAATAATTATCCACCGAGACCAAATTATAGACATAATTATCATACACTTCGCTGTATGCATATCCGGCTTGTTTAAGTTTCTCTGCAAAAATATCTCTGTCTGTGTCCAACTGCAGCTCCGACATGATTTCAGCTACAAGGGGATTCAAAGAAATGCCATTAAAGCTGGGACTCATTTTTTCCAGCCGATACACAATCAGATGTCCTTCATTTTCGCTGTCCAGTTGTTCCAAAGAAGATATAAAAACAGAATTCCTGAAAGAATTAATGGTTTTAATTTCAAACCAATCATCGCCGTAGGAAAAATCTTTATGCGTAGGCACCGGACCACTCCATCCGTTTACCCCCATCGTTGTTCCATACTTTTTTGCGGCATAATTTTTGAAGAACAAAAGCTCTCCGAGTAATCCGATGATCTCATTCTCATTCAACAGCTTTGATGAGCTGTAAAACATCTTCTTCCATTGATTGTATCGGTTCACGATTTCAATATATCCGTTATCACCGGTATAATTTTCAGTCTGCGTAATAATATCTTCACAGAAATTACAGAATAAAGACAAATTTTCAGCGGAGTTGAAAGAGAACAACAATGAATAATAATCCGGCGTCTTGATCTGTTTTATCTCCAACAGGTTGTTTCCGGTAATTTTCACAGGTTGAAACAATCCGTTATACCGCAGAGTCGGATTTCCTTTTTCGTTTTTACCCAGATATAATTCCAAAGGATGCGTTTCAGAAACGCGGATATATTCTGAGTTATTGAGAATGAGCGACAGTTTTTGCCTGACGTCGTTCTTATTCATTGCAGTCATCCCCCTCGTCATCATGGTCTTTATCAAAATAGTTGACGGACTTATTGACCGTATACATAATACTTTCACTGACGGCATTTTCCTTTTCAGGAAAAGCGATTGCAAAACCGATCAAGTAATTATAGCGCCTTGTCTGCAATTCTCTTCTGACTTTAATATTTTCACTAGCCGATACTCCAGTAAAAATCTCCTCATTTTCCAGATCACTGTTATCCGGATCAATAAAGTAAATAATGAAAAGCGGATTTCGCCCCTTAATCATATATTGTTGTGCCCGTATATCATCTCCTTTAGGGCACTGCGATTTGTCAAGTCCGTTTTTTGCATCGGCGCGCCCGCCCAAGCGTGCCCTTTGTCTGCTGATTCGGATCACCGTCGGATCATCATCGGGGACATCATAATTTCTGCGCACCAAAGGGTTATCAATGTGCAGAGCAGGGAAAATAAACCTGTGTTCGTTGTCTTTTTCTCCTCCGATAACAAGCACGTCAAAATAATCCAGCTCGGAATCAGTTCTGCGCAGAAAATCCGTTATCTGGTGTATATCAAAGTTTCCGTTCAGTTTATGTACAGTTATCTCACCCAGCAATTTCAGAATTCTGTCCTTAGGAATATTTCTGAAATACGGATGTCTTACAGACGAATCCTTTGTTGCGACATCTATCCCGCTCAGGAAATTTTTTGCAGCATTGATATTCTGTTCAATAATTCCGAGATCACGATGAAGGTAAGGGGTTTCAAAGATATTGCCATAAAAAGATTTGTAATATCTTTGTTTCTTGGTGTTTCTGCTTTTATTGGCTGCCGTAATACCAAGTTCAATGGAATCGTTCCTTACGCGTATACCATATTCTTCAGGTTTTTTACCTTGTTTCCCCATAACTTCAATATCTTTCCGCAAGTCCTCAATTGAACTGCAGATATAGCGATAATATTTTGCAGAGTCTTTAGTTATAAATATTTTACACAAATCAGCATATCCTTCACGATAGCCGAACCATCTGCCCATTTGCATCAGAACATCAAATGTTGCTGTATTCCGATAAAAATAACTGACACACAATCCTTCAAGAGTAAGCCCTCTTGATAAAGCTAAACCTCCGATTGCAATAACGCGTAAACCCGTATCTTTATGTGCTTCATAATCAATTTTTGCTGATTGTTTGGATGAGTTGACAACAACAATCTGGATATTTTTTATTGAATCGTATATTCTTGGGAACACCTTAGTCCAAGTCAAGGTAGTACCGTCTGAGATTATGTTCCCATACTCTTTGTTAAAAGTCTCATGTAATGAGGACACCAAAGGATTTGTCAGAGCATATTCCACATCAAGTTTATACGTCTGCTTCAAGGCATTTTTAACGGTGAGGAAATAATCAGTAATTATATCCTTTATAACGAGCTGCACTTTGGTAAAGCGCGTCATGTTGATAAGCATTGACCGGTTGGTTCGTATGCTGCTGCCGCCATCGCGTATATCGCGTATTGCATTTGCCAGTAAAAATGCATTCACAGCATAATAAACCGAGTTAAATAATTTATCTCCGTGCCAGTCTTTTTTATGTTTCATCGGGAAGATATTTTCGTTCCCGTCTTTTATCTCCCGCACATTTTCATTTTCCTCGAAGAAATATTTCCGGGGACCATAATAATTTGAAGGAGCTTTTAACGAGTAGATAAAGTCTCTGGGAAATAAATCATCGCGCAGCATTTCGTCGTCGCTGTCATAATTTATAAAGACATTGGCAAAAGGAGTTGCGGTAAATCCGACATAACAACTTCTTGTAAAAAGCGCAAGGATTTTGCGTATATAATTATTGATTTTAGTCGGATCATCATCTTGTTTATGCGTGTTGATACTTGCATTATCTGCTTCATCATCGATCATCAGCATAGGAACATTAATTCTTTGGTATTGCCGTGTTGTGTTGATATTTTTAAAAGACAGGAACACCTTTTTCAGAACGCTTACATTTTTTTTGATAACGAACACCATTGGCTCACTGGGATATGTGCTTATCCTGATGTTAGTGTTCTGGTCGTCATCGGCGACAAAATCCTTTGCGCGACTTGTAAACAGCCGCGGCATCCTGTCTCCACGCCCGACCCCGACATCCGCCGCAGTTGTCACATCATATCCCACAAAGCCTTCTTCAACGCGTTCCTGTGTTTGTTTGCGAAGGTTTTCTATCGTTCCTGTCAGTATAAATATAACTTTATATCCGGCATCGGCGGCCTTTGTTACCAAGCCCAGATAATTTGATGTTTTGCCGGACTGAACATCTCCCATGACAAGACCTCGGACAGAAAAAACACTGTCGGATTCATTCGGATTGCCAAGATAGGACATAATTCTCCGAAGCGTTGTCTCTTCCAACCGTTTGATTACTTCCGGCGGAAAATGCTTTTGGACAGCAAGATAATTTTTATATCTTGTCCAATAGTATTCATCGTGACCTTCTTCCAGAAAATTATCGTACCACTTGTAATCATGATCATAATCACCGAGAAGAACGTCGCCTTCTTCCTGGTAAACCGAATGAACTGCTTTTATTTTGTTGATAACGAGCAGCCGCTCAGAATCGGACAATACAATTTCAGGTAATTCATGGCTATACATTTCCTGCGCTTTTTGCATAGAATCAACTATACTTTTTTCGTCAGGTATATAAAATGGGTTGGATATTTTCTTTACCCGCAGATCATTTGAATACTGATCCAAATATATATCAAATACTTCCTCACGCGTTCTCATTTTCTACGATCTCCATTATTCTTTGGGCTATCATCGGATGATTGAACGGCTCATACTTCGTCACTATAGCCAAAACTTCTTCATTGCATTTCTGCACAATCTGTTTCGTTTTTTTAAATTGTACCACTCCTTCCATTACTATAGCATCAATTTGATCTTCTTCCGGCTCTGTAGCATTATTTTTATTGCAGATTGAGTTGTATATGTCGTCATAAGGAATCGAGACGGAAATGGCATCAATAAAATTCAGAATTTTATTCCTGTCTTTATCATCAAAATCATCCAGGAAACGTCTTATAAAAGCAGATTCTTTGTTTATATAAAAACATTCTTTCTTTTGCTTATTAAGAGATTTATTCCAGATTTTATTGTCGTCACGTTCCAAACTCAGCCGAACTCTTTTGGTTGTTTTGTCTTTTGAACGCGCGCATACATCCGAAACAACTTTTTTCAGTTGATTCATCACTTGTCTGGGAATTGTAGCGTTCTGTTTTTTGATATCGATATCCCATATGTCATCAAGAGAATTCGGGATGTCAACTTTTATGCGTCCATATTTCAGAATTTCCGGCAACACGCCGGTTGATGAAAGACGAAACCATTTTCCGTAAATTATAAGGCGGTCATTCCTGTATATGTAAAACCCCTGATCACTACGCAGAGAATCAATTCCGCCGAGTTTTGCAATATCTGCCTCTGTGAGGTCAGACATGTGGGGAAGTATATAAGGCTGAATTTTTATAACAGAATCGTTTATGGTCAGTTCGCTTACTTTTTTAGAATCTGTTTTAGCATGATCCTCCAAAAAAGGGTCAAGGGGGACAAGCGCATCATTGTTAATAAAAATATTCAGTGGCTTAAACCTGTTGGACAAAAATCTGTGAAACACAAGGCACAAATGTTTTTCTGCTTCTGCCATTTCATCAGACAAGTATTCGCGGACACGACCGTTACTTTTTTTATAGGCAATATCGAAATTCTGCCACACGACCAAAGTTCCCATGGGCAAGTTGATTAAAACATCTGCCATCGGCGTTCCGGAAATTTCTGTCTCGTCCAGTTCAATACAATCCCATTTTTTATCCTTTAATACAAGATCAAGATTCCATTGAAAGCCTGAAATGTCACTGCCATTTTTAGATATGACTGTCAATATTCTGCATTGTGAGAGCGATGCGGACTTTAGTCCTAAGCCAAAACGTCCGAGATCTGAAGAACTATATTCGCGGTTACTGCCATATTTCATAGCATTAAACAGTTCATTTCTGGTCATACCTCGCCCGTCATCCAATACAGAAACGAATAATTCCGAGTCATTGATCGGCACATTTATGTAAATGTTCTTCGCCCCCGCAGAAATTGAATTATCCACGATATCTGCTAACGCCGTTTTGAAGGTATATCCGATGGATCTCATTGAATTCATGAGAACACTTGGTGAGGGGGTGTTTTCAATCCTTACAGACATCTCAGTTCTCCTTTTTCATCTGTCACCGCATAACTCTTGGGCGAATAAACACCGGCGATTTTATCTACCCAATTTTTCATTCCCTCAACGACTTCTTTGGGAGAGATGATTTTCAGTCGGTCTCCGAAGGTGCAGCACCAGCCGAAGAAAACAGGGCTGAGCTGAACGGTGGCGGTAAATTGAATGCGGTCGTCTCCGCAACTGATAATGACGGCTTTCTCGCCGAACTTATCATAGATGACATCCAGCAGGTCGGGATCTGCCTCGAAGCGCACCTGAACACTCTTGCCGCCGAACATGGAAAACGCCTGTTTGCGATGCTCGGAAACATTCAACGATTTCGGGCGCGCATTCCTGTTGACGGGTTCGTCCGTCACTTGGACATCAAGCATACGGTCAATGCGGTAACTTGCCGTATTCTTGTGCTTGTCGTGATAGCAGACGAGGTAGTAATTGTCATTTGCAAACACCATCGCCACGGGATTGACGACATAACGCTCGCCATCCTTACGAAGCTGCCGTTCACCGCTGCGGTCGAGGTCGAAATACCTGAAAGAGATTTTCCGCTCTGAAAGGATACCGTCCTCTATGGCATTGATGCTGTAATAAATGCTCTCGTTGGAGTGCTTCGTAGTGTTGAACTCGACGATATTGCGCTTCAGAATCTCCGCGCGGTTGCTGCCGCCGAGAGCCGCGATCTTGTCAATAAGTTCCGCTGTTTTTCTTTCGGTGATGAAACTTGCCGCCTGTACAGCGTCGATGAGAACGCGAAGTTCGGGGACATCGAAGCTCCTGTCCACCACATAATAAGAATTGCTATGCTGTCCGCGCTTACAGATGACCTCGTAACCGAAAGAGTTTAATGCGGCTATATCCTGATAAAGCGTTTTGCGGTCGCAGGCAACGCCGTTTTTTTCAAGACGGGCGAGAAGTTCCCCGGTGGAGAGCGGATGATCTTCGTCGCTTTCCTGTTTCAGGATCTCCCAGATCTTCAGGAGTTTGATTTTCGAGAAATTCTCTTTACCCATTACGCGCTCCGTCTGTATAAATGCGTTCAGGTGTTTGCAAAATGCAATCAACTGAACATTTTCCGTGCAAAGCAAAGTACAAACTTCGCCTTATAACAATTATATCAGTTTTTATCGTAAAAGTAAAGAGCGCAGAGTCTGTTTTTATAGACACTTGAAGACAAAAATAAAAAGAAGTCGTTACTCACGGCTTCTTTTTTCTTCGTCCGGTATTTCTTCTTGTTCGTCGTGCAGCATTTCATAGATGACAAGCTCCAACGAGAACACCAAAGAGTCCGCATATTCCTTTGGCAAGCGGGTGATTGACGGTTCGCCCGTGACCTCTATTTCATAATTGACAGGCTTTCTTTTCCTCATGACAAAATGATAAATCAAAGAGCCTGCAAAGCGTGAGTATCTCAACCGCACCTTTTCCGTATAGAAAGGTCATCTTTTCCGTATGTGAAGGTAATGTCTGCCGATTTTCTTTGTCTTTCGTTTGGGGTTTGGTATCAGAAAAAGCCGTTTTCGTCAAGGGCGGAAAATATCGCCGAAACCATCGAATGAACCGTAATGAATGCAATATTTTTCGCTTGTTCCTTGACGCCTCCGTCTTTTCCCGATTTCTCCTTTGTGTCGAAAGACAAATAAAACAAAGGAGAAAGATGTGCAATCGCAGAAAATTTCACAAAGTCGCAAGCAGTTTGCGAGTTCGGTTTTTACAATTCTGCAAAAAAGATAAAGGAGGCTCTATACACATGAAAAAAGCTGTCATCTATGCCCGATATTCCAGCGACACCCAAACGGAACAGTCCATTGAAGGACAACTTCGCGTCTGTCAGAACTACGCCAAGAACAATGACCTTCTCGTCGTTGACACTTATGTAGACCGCGCAATGACAGGTACGAACGATATGCGCCCGGATTTTCAGCGCATGATCAAAGCAAGCAGCAAACGGCAATGGGAGTATGTCATCGTCTATAAGCTCGACCGGTTTTCGAGAGATAAGTATGAAATGACTATCCATAAGCACACCTTGAAAGAGAACGGGGTAAAGCTCGTTTCCGCAATGGAGAACATCCCGGATTCTCCCGAAGGCATCATTCTCGAATCGCTGCTCGAAGGCATGAACCAATACTACTCCGCAGAACTTTCGCAGAAGGTCTTGCGCGGACTTCGGGAAAGCTATCTGAAAGGTAACTACACGGGCGGTCCCGTATTGTTCGGCTATGACGTCATTGACAAGAAGAATGTCATCAATCCCGTTGAGGGAGCTATCGTGAAAGAGATATTCAGCCTATATGCGCAGGATTATACGGCAGCCTACATCGCCGATGAGATGCGCAAGCGCGGGATACGCACCAAGAAGGGGAAGTATCTGACCGAAAAGGCTATCTATAAGATGCTCCAGAACACCAAGTACAACGGGAAGATCAAACACGGCGATACCGTTTATGACAACATCTATCCCAAAATCGTAGACGATGTTTTATGGCAAAGCGTACAGCACATACGGGACGGAAACAAACACGCGCCCGGGCGGAAGAAGGAAATATTCGACTTTATCCTTTCTGGCAAGCTCGTGTGCGGCGACTGCAAGCGTCTTATGGTCGGCGTGAGCGGAACGAGCAAGACCGGTGCAAAACATTACTACTACACCTGTCTGACGCATTCAAGGGACAAAAAGCCGTGCGGTCTTAAAACTGCCTGCAAAAAGGAAATCGAAGATATTGTCATCAACACGACATGGCAGCTTCTTTCGGACAACGACTCCGTAAAGGCGCTGGCGGAACTGATCTGCCGCCGCATCAACGAAAAGTCACGGAACAATGCAAATATCAAGTCCCTCGAAACGAAACGGACGGCAGCACTGAAAGCGTCCCGCAATCTCATAGCCGCTATCGAACAAGGAATCATCACGGAACAGACCAAAGAACGCCTGAAAGAACTCGAAACGCAAATCTCGCAGCTGGACTTCGACATAGAACAGGAAAAGCAACGCACCTTCGCCGAGATCTCGCCCGAAAAGGTCATCCGCTTCCTGAACAAAGCTATATGCGGAAGCGTGCAGGATATAAGCGTAAGGAAGGCTCTCGTGAAATATCTGATCCGCGACATCGTGCTGTACAATGACAAGATCATCATCAACTACTACTTTGCCGAACCGCTCAAAAAACACACCAACTCGATTGCATCGGTAATTGAAACGGAGAAGCAGTCCAGAGAGGCTGCTTCTTTATCGGAAATTCAAAGTTCGTACAAGGGCGACAGCTCGCCGCCAGATAATCCCGCTGATTCCAGCGGGATTATTTTATTTTCTTTTGCAATGCGCAGCAAGAATATAACAATAAACGACGATTTGTTGCGCCGTCGGTAATAAAATCGTGCGAAGGAAGAAAATATTTGTTGACAGACAAGGGGAGCGAACATAAAATTGTGAAAAAAGAGAACGCATATGCAAAAGATTATCGATTTTCACGCACATATTTATTCCGACGCGGTGGCGGCGCGTGCCGTATCGGGGATTGAACGATTTTACGGGATACCCGATTGCCGCGGCAAAGGAACTGTAGAGGAGTTGCTAGCGCTTGCGAAAGAGCATAACGTCGAGGCGGTTGTATGTCATGCCGTGGCCACAAGCGTACATCAGGTCTGCAAAATAAACGATTTTGTGGCGGGCGAGGCGGCAAAGTACGCAGAAATCGTGCCGTTTATGACTTTGCACCCCGAAATGACGGCGGCGGAAATAACCGCCGAGATTGACCGTGCCCGAACACTCGGGTGCGTCGGCTTGAAACTGCACCCCGACTTCCAGCATTTCGCGCTGGACGGCAAAGACTGTTTCAAAATTCTGGAAAGGGTGTCGCCAGACATTCCCGTGCTTTTTCATACCGGTGACCGCAGATACGATTTCAGCCATCCGCGGCAGATGGCGGTTGCCGCAAAAGCATTTCCGCACCTTACCATGATTGCGGCGCATATGGGCGGATATTCCGAGTGGAGCGACGTCGAAGTTTATCTCGGAACTCCCAACGTAAAAATGGACACGTCGTCCGCATTGAAGTTCATGTCACCCGAACATGCCGTCGGTATAATAAGGGAACTTGGCGTCGAAAGGTTTATGTTCGGGACTGACTATCCTATGTGGAGCTACGACGACGAACTCGAAAGGTTCAACCGACTTCCGCTTTCGGAAGAGGAAAGGAAGGCGATATTATACGGCAACGCAAAGTCGTTGCTCGACAAATTCAAATGTGCACGACACGGAAACAACTGAATAAATTATCGCGTATAATAGCACACAATATAAAAAACGGCACTTTAAGTGCCGTTTTTCGGTGTATTAAATAATCGTTTTGTTATTTGAAAAGATTTACGACAGGTTGTGAAAGGTCGCATTCGGCTTTGACCGCTTTAAGCGTAAAGCGTTTTGCTATGATATAGGTATCAAGAACGGTTTTGCCGTCTTCGTCTTCGGAAGCAGGCGAGAATTTTCCGTAAGACGTTGCCACGACCAGCCCGTCGGGATAAATCACAAGACCTGCGTAGCCCGTATCGTCGTCGGCTTTGAGTTCGGGTTCGGTCTGATAGGATTTGTAGGTATGGGCGGGTTTGAGCACCATATCGCCTTTGCCGTCCGCGCCTTTTTTGAGGTCTTCATAGTCGCCGACCCATATTGTCCAGCCGTAAGAGAACCAGCGTGTTCCCGTGCTTATGTCAGCACCCTCAGGCCATCTTATCGAACGGAAACTGATGAGCAGTTTTCCGCTTGCGGGGTCGTACTCCGCTTTGTGGCGTTCGCCCGTAAGCTCTGCCGAAACCGTCTGCGGGGCGCTCCACGTTTCCCCTTCGTCGGTGGAGAAAGAAACGCAAGAGTAGTTGGTCTTGGTGTTTACTCGCATAAGCATCGCGAGTTCGTTGCCTTCGGGGGAACGGATGACTTCGGGTTCGCAAAGAGCGTAGTTCCGTGCAAAATCCGCGCTTTCGCCCTGGAAGACCGATTCGGGTTCCGTCCATTGCATTTGTCCCTGTTCGTCGAAAGAAAGAATGGTTTTGTAAACAGTAAATTTGTAATCGTGGAAGATACCCATCCATTTGTCGACGAAGTTTCCGTTTTCGTCTTTGAGACGGGTAAGACTTGCCATTGCGACTATGCAGTTATATTGTCCTCTCGGACGGACGTATTCCTCTCGTTGTGCGTTGGGACCGAAAAAGTTTTCGTGTTCGGACCATACAAGTCCGTTGCAGGATTTCGTTCCCTCGTCGACAGACTCGGACAGCGTCACGTCAAAACCCTCGCCTTTGGGGTTTGTCGGACTCCAACCGGGACGTCCAGAAATCATAATCAGTTTCTGACTGCCGTTGGTGAAGTCAAGTTTGTATATGGTGGGAGTTTCTTCTGTTGCGCCGAAACTTGCGGGTTTTGGATTGCTTTCGTCAAAAACGTTTTGCCAGGTAAGCCCTCTGTCTTTGCTTATTTTGAGTACGGTTTCACCTTTGCCGTGTCCGAGCGGGAACGCGGTTATGATGTTGCCGTTGTCAAGAAGCACGCTGTCGGGATGTCCCAGATAATCCGTACCTTCTGTGGAACGGTCTGCAACCACGATGTTGTCGAAAATGTAGTCGTAATTTTTGTCGTTGTTGTTGCACGCGACAAGCGTTGCCGATACCAAAAGCAACAGAACGAGTATTGCTGCAAATGCCTTTTTCATAATTTTCCCTCAAAAACTAATATATAAAAATTATATATTAGCAAATTGTTCAGGTCAATACGTCCGTACTTAATTTTGCGATTTGAACGTTGATTTAGACTAAAAAATGCAGTTGTCAAGATTTTGAGGCGGCGGGAAATTTATACACCGATTTTACATTCCTTTTACACATTGACGAAAGTATAGTGACGAGTACGGCGCATAATCTTGGTGTCAATAAAGATACGGAGTTTAGATTATGCATTCTGACGAATTTATTTTGACAAACCAATCCGCTGCAATCGGCGTTTCCGAAGAAAACGAAAGCAACCGTGCCGCACGTTCTTCTTCTACCGCACGTGAAATGTGGGAACGCGTTTCGGGTGCAATGCGTTCGGCGTTTATGTTCCTGCTTGCCGCAGCGTCCTGCGGTTTCGGGTTCTGGCTCCTTGCCGAAAGACAGAAAAACCTCGGTTATATCGACGTTATCATCGCCGTCGCAGTAATCATCGGCGCAGTATTTGCCGCGTTCGGCGTCGTGTTTGCCCTTCGTTTCGCCGCAGACAGAAAACAAAACGGTTCGCGCAACAAGTAGTCGGAGAAAAAACCTATGACAAAATTCGTAAAAGGCAAAGAAAAATTTGCCTATGGATTCGCCGCCGTCGGAAGTTACATGGTGGCGAATATCGTATCTTCCTATTTTCTCAATTACGTCACGGATATACTTATAATAAAAGCGTGGTGGTTCACCATTATGCTCATGCTTGTCGGACGTATAACGGATATGATTACCGACCCGCTCATGGGCATAATCGTCGACAAAACCCGTTCGTCCGAAGGCAAAATGCGCCCTTACGTCAGGATAGGCGCGTTTTTCATCGGCATAGTCGCAATTCTGATGTTCTTCCCGCTGTCGGGCGAAGAACCCGCAAAAATGGTCTACGCCATGATTATGTACGTGGGTTTCGGACTTGCGTATACGCTGGTTGACGTGCCTGCTATGGGTATGATGAGCGTGGCAACTCCCGACAATGACGAAAGAGCGTCGTTGCTGTCTTTTTACGTCACGGTCGGCTCGGTCGGCGGTCTGCTTCCCACGGTCATTTACATGTTGCTCGACTTCTTTGTGCCGCCGAAGTGGGTATACTTCGTGCTCGCCGTGCTCGTAGGTATCGTCGCGTTCTCGGCATACCTCTTCCTTTACAGACACAGCAAAGAGCGTTTCTCAACAAGCACCGAGAAAATCAAAGTGCGCGACATGCTCAAAGCCGTTGCCAAAAACAAGCCTATGGCGCTCACACTTCTTATGTCCATGCTCGCGTCCCCGCGATATATGATTATGGTCGTCGCGGTGTACATAGCGGACTACGTCGTGTTCATTCCGGGACTCGAATCGGGCACGGTTCTGCTCCTTTTGTACGTAGTTGTCGGCGTGGGTATGTTCGCAGGTATTCTGCTTACCCCCGTACTTTACAAGAAATTCGGCTACAAATACGCGTCCATAATATTCGGCGCAATAGGCGCGATATTCCTGGGGCTTGCCTTTGCCGTCGGCATTGTCAACCTTTATGCCGCGCTCCCGTTTATGATGATAGGCGGTCTCGGTCTCGGCGCTTACAACACCTTGCCTTATCCTATGGTAGGCGACAGCCTCGACTACCTCGAATGGAAAACGGGCGAGAGAATGGAAGGTATTTGTTTCAGTTTGAACTCCTTTGTCACTAAATTCAATAACGCAGTCGGAGCATTCGGTGTTATAGTAGGTCTTATGGTGGTGGGATTCGTTCAGCCCGAAGTTCCGGGCGTACCCCTTCCGCAGACGGAAGCCACCCGCAACGGAATGTTCGCGCTTGCAACGCTGATTCCTGCAATCGGATTTCTGATTTCGCTTATCCCGATGTTCCTTTACGACTACACGGGCAAGAAGAAAGAAGCAATCCTTGCCGAACTCGAAGAACGAAGAGCGGCGAAAGAGGCGCAAAACGCAGACGAAGCACAGGAAGGCACTTTGCTTTACGCAGGCGAAACCGCAGGTAACGGCACCCCGTTCGACGCGGACGAAACGACGAAAACCGAACTTGTCACGGCGGACTGCGCCGAATGCGGTACCGTGACGGAAAACCCGCAAATTGCGACGTCGCCCGAAAAAGAGAATGATTCCAAGAGTGACTGATTGAAGTATGCACATTATCTCAAAAACCGAATATATCACCTTAGACGCGAAACTGCGTGTCGGCGTATTGTCCGACTCGCAGATTTCGCCTTTTGACAGAAAAGGGGAGAGTACGTTTGCAAAAAACCTGCTTGCGGCGTTCGGGACGCTGAAAGCGCAGGGGTGCAACGTAATTCTTTTTGCGGGCGACATCTGCAACGTCGGCGGGAAATACGCCTACCGAACGTTTATGCGTTGTCTGAAAAAGGCGTATGACGATGAACTTCCCGTATTTCTCGGCGTTATGGGCAACCACGACTACTATCTCCGTCCCTTTGCCAAACGACTTTTCCGAAAGGAAACGGGCAGGTCGCCTTTTGCTCACCTTGTCATAAACGGTTACCATTTCATCGCGGCGTCCCCCGACTGTTCGAGTATGTCGGCAGGCTATCGCAAAACGTCGGTGTGGCTTGCAAAGGAACTCCGTTCGGCGTGTGCCGACACCCCCGACCGTCCCGTGTTCGTGCTTACTCACAACGCGCCCGAAAACACCGTGTACGGCAGCGACGTATGGGGGGACAAAAGCCTGAACGGCGTGTTTGACGAATACCCGAACGTGGTCAATTTTTCGGGGCATACGCACTACTCCTTGCTTGACGAAAGAAGTTTTTACCGCGGCAAGTTTATGGGACTCAACACGCAGTCCGTGTCCTATACCGAACTCGAAAAAGGCAGAATGAACGGAAGCGTTCCGCCGCTTGCGTATACCGCGCCCATGGGTTACATTCTTGATTTCGGCGATGACAAAATCGACGTGTTGCGCTATAATATGCTGGAAAATTCCGAAGAACGCGCGAACGACAGATGGTCGATACCCGCGATTATAACGGGTTGCGTTAAGAGTGCCGCTCAAAGCATGGCCGCACCCGAAATGACGGGCGGGCAGGGCGTCAGCCGTTCGGACGGCGAAAACACGGAAATTGCGTTTGCGGCTGCGCGCGGAAAGAACTTCGCGCACACCTACAAACTGGTTTTCGACGACGGTACAGAACAGCTTTATTACGGGGATTTCTATCTTGGAGAAAAGCACGCGTCCGACGTTCAGAAACTCACGCTTTACGGGAAGGCGGCGGGAGTGTACGACGTCAAAGTTTACGCCGTGGATTCTGCGGGCAGAGTCAGCGAAAACTGCGTGGAAGTGCCCGATACCGTGGTCAGGAAAAGAACGCATTACAGAAGAAAACTTGCACCGGAGATTGTATATTGAAAGACTTTTTCGGTTTTGACGGATACATATTTGACCTTGACGGAACTCTGCTCGACTCGATGAGTTTATGGGGCAGGGTTTATTCCGAAACCTTGTCCGCGCTCGGAGTTGCCGAACCCGCAGACTATGTCCGCGCCGTCAACAAAATGAGCGTTGCGGACGGCGCCCGCTATACGGTGGAAAGCCTCGGGTTGTCCGTTTCTCCCGAACAGATAGTGGAGATGTGGAAGGCAACGGCACACAAGGAATACCGCGACAACATCCAACCGAAAAACAACGCGGAAAAACTGTTGAAAAGGCTTGCCGCTCTCGGCAAAAGCATAGGCGTGGCAACCGCGCTAGACAGCAGTTTGTACGTTCCTTGTTTTAGAAGATTGAACTTTGACGGAATGTTCCGTTCCGTGACAACGGTAGCCGAAGTTGGCAAGGACAAACGCTATCCCGACGTTTACCTTGTCGAATGCGAAAAGATGGGACTCACGCCCGACAGATGCGTAGTTCTCGAAGACAGTATAACGGGCGCGACAAGCGCAAAACGCGGCGGCTTTTATACCGTCGGGGTTTTCGACGCCGACGCCGATTGCACTCCGCAGGAAATGCAGGCGGTCTGCGACAGATACGTTTCCGACCTCGGCGACCTCTTCTGAATCTGCCGAAATTTCGTCGCTGTCCGCTCCCGGACACGCAGCAAATCCCGAACTTGCACGCCGCAAAATTCGAGCCGATACGTCACTAATTCCGAGCCGACACGCAGATATCACGTCATTTTCAACATCTTGCAAAACAACAAAAAACGGACTTTATCAGTCCGTTTTTGAATTTTAAGTGCTGTTTTCGACGAATCCTGTTTTTCGTATAGACCGGTTGCGAAAGAGCGCAAGCACAAAGACTTACTTTCCGTAGTTTGCTTTGAGTTCGCGGAAGGCGGGGAGTGAGCGTTTTATCATATCGTAGCTCACGCAGTAGGAAATGCGGACATATCCTTTTGCGCCGAAATCGTCGCCGGGGACTATGAGCAGTCCGAGTTCTTTGGCGCGGTCGGCAAATGCGTTGGCGTCGGGTTCCAGCGCTTTGACGAAGAGGTAGAACGCTCCGTCGGGACGTACGCAGTCATAGCCCATTTCCGTCAGCGAATTGTAAATCAGGTCGCGGTTGCGGGCGTATGCCTCGATGTCGGGAACTGCGTCCACGCAGGCCGCCGCCACTTTCTGGAACATGCTGGGGGCGCAGACGTAACCGAGCGCGCGTCCCGCTCCGCAGATTGCGGCGTAAAGTCCCTGTGCGTCGGTAAGGCGGGGAGATACCGCGATGTAACCGATACGTTCGCCGGGAAGAGAAAGGGACTTCGAGTAGCTGTAACACACGACGGTGTCGGCGTACATGTTCATGATATAGGGCACTTTGACGTCCGTACACGAGTTTGCGGTAGGGTTCGTCGGCGATAATCACAATCGGGTGTCCGAACTCTTCGGATTTGGCTTTGAGCAGGTCGCACATTCTGCCGATGGCTTCTTCGGAGTACACCGTGCCCGAAGGGTTGTTGGGGGAGTTGACGATGACGGCTTTGGTGCGTGCGGTGACAGCTTTTTCAAACGCGTCAAAGTCGGGTTGAAAATCCTTTTTGTCGAAAGGCACAATTACGGGTGTTCCGCCTGCCGCTTTGACAAACACCGAATATTCGGGGAAAAACGGCGCAAGCAAAATGAATTCGTCCGAACCTTCGTTCAGCGCGTTGAGGGTTATCGTAAGGGAAGCCGCCGCTCCGCAGGTCATATAAATGAGGTCGGGGGTGACGTCCGCACCGAAACGGCGGTTTATGCTGTCGGCGATTGCTTTTCTGACTGCGGCGTCGCCTTGCGCGGAAGTGTATCCGTGAAGTACGGTGCTGTCGGGCATGGACACGAGGTCGAGCACGGCTTTTTTCACGCATTCGGGCGCGGGTACGTTGGGATTGCCGAGGGAAAAGTCGTAAACTTTGTCGGCGCCGACTTCCGCCATGCGTTTTTTACCGAATTCGAACAGTTCCCTGATTACGGAACGGTGACTGCCGAGCTTATACATTTCGCTGTTGTACATAAAACCTCCGAGTGCGCAAAAGCGCGCGTATCAAACGATTGACATCATTTTATCCTTTTTGCGTAAGTAAATCAAACGATTTGCGAAATTTGGTCAAACGCGTTGAATATTGCAAAGCGTCGGGCAAGGGGGTATAATCGAATATAGGACGCAGAAGTGTTCTGCGTGAAAGGAGCGGTATATGAACTTTGCGGAAGGCAGGGACGACAAAATCGCCGAACTTAACAGGATATTGAGCCGCGGCGGCGCGGTGCTTTTCACGGGTGCGGGATTTTCCGTGCCCAGCGGGATACCCGATTTCAGAAGTCAAGACGGAATTTACCATACGTCGGCGGGCGGCAGAAGCGCGGAATACATGTTGTCGCACGAATGCCTTGTCGAACACCCCGACGAGTTTTTCGCGTTTTACAAAACAAAAATGATATATCCGAACGCAAAACCCAACGCCGCTCACGTAAAGTTCGCCGAACTCGAAAAGGCGGGATTTGTAGACGCAGTCGTCACGCAGAATATAGACGGATTGCATCAGGCGGCGGGGTCGCAGAAAGTCTGGGAATTGCACGGAAGCGTGGAACGCAACTACTGCGCTTCGTGCGGCAAGCGTTACGACCTTAAATACGTGCTTGAATGCAACGGCGTGCCTAAATGTTCGCGTTGCGGCGGAACCGTTCGTCCCGAAGTGGTGCTTTACGGCGAATGCCTCGACGAAAGAACGCTTGCGGGTGCGATTGACGCCGTGCAAAAGGCGCGGACGCTTATTGTTGCGGGCACGTCGCTTTCTGTCTATCCGGCGGCGGGACTTGTCGATTTGTTCGAGGGCGAAAACCTTGTGCTTATCAACAAAACGCCCACCCCGAAAGACGGACTTGCAACGCTTGCGATATACGGCGACGTCGCCGAAGTCGCAAAAAGGATTGAAGTGTCAAAATAGCGAAATATATCGAAATCAACGAAAACCCGATTGCGGCATTGCGTAGCGGTGCGCGGTGTCGACGTCGGGTTTTGATTTTCTGTTTGTATGTAAAATGTGTTTTTCTGTCGGAATTTGATTTTGCCGACGTATGACTTTGCCGTCATGTTACTTTTCGATGTGTTCCAGTGATTTTGGCAAAGTCGTCAGATGACGGTTACGCTTTTTGCAAGGTTTCGCGGTTTGTCGGGGTCGAGACCGAGTGCAATCGCGCAGTCGAGCGCAAGCATCTGCAAAGGTATCACGGCAAGCACGGGCAGCAGGGCGCATTCGTCGGGTACGGGAATGGCAAGCGTTGCATCGCCGCCTGCGTCGCCTACCGAACTTACGGCGTAAACCGCGGTACCGCGGGATTTCAGTTCGCTGACGGTTGCTTTTATCCGTTTTGCATCCTGCGGTACCGTCATACACACGACCGCCGCGCTGTTTTCGTCGGCAAGCGCAATCGTTCCGTGTTTGAGTTCTCCCGCCGTGTGTGCTTCGGCGCATTTGTATGTGATTTCCTTGAATTTCAGCGCCCCTTCCGTTGCGGTTATGTAGTCCGTTCCTTTGCCTATGAAGAACAGTTTATCGGCGGTTCGACATTTCGGGAAATCAGGCGATTTGACAAGTCCCGCCGCTTTTTTGCACAAGTCGTCTATGCATTCGGCACTCACGCGCTCGTCCGCCGCCGCTTTCGCAAGCAACCAAAGCGCAAGCAACTGACAGCAATACGACTTCGTCGCGGCAACCGCGATTTCCGCGCCCGCGTTGAGCAGAAAATGAGCGTCCGCCGCAAACGTCGCGCTGCTGCCCGCCACGTTGGTGATTGCAAGCGTGAACGCGCCGAGTTCCTTACAGGAGGAAAGAGCTTTCAGAGTGTCCGCCGTTTCGCCGCTTTGGGTTACGAAAACCGAGAAAGTGTCGCTGTCCGTAAAACGCGGGTTTTCCGCTTCGCTGGCGGGCAGAACGGTGCAGGGAATGCCGAGATATTCTTCAAAGGTTTCCTTGCCGTACAAACAGGCGTGGTACGCGGTTCCGCACCCCGTAAGCAGAATGCGTTTGGCAAGGCGCATACGCGTCAGCACGTCTTTGCGTTCGCGTGCAAAGGAAAGGAAACGCGAATACGTCGCATAAAGCGCGTCGGGAATTTCCGCAATTTCTTCGCGCATATGGCAGTCGCAGTTTCGTGGTGCCGTTGCGGTGACGGCACAGCTTTTGCCTGCGGACGGGGTTTTGCCGTCGGCGGCGCAGAGCAGAATTCCGTCGGGCGACAAAACCGCGCTTTCACCGTCCTGCAACACAGTTACGCGTTCGGCGTAAGGGGCAAGCGCAAGCATATCGCTTGACGCAAAACTTCCGATGTCGGAGTGCGCGACAATGAGCGCCGCGCCTCTGCGGTGGCAATATATCCTGTCGTCGCCTTCGCGAACGGCGAGAAAAGTCAGCGCGCCTTCCGCGCGGCGGGCTACTTTGCTTATCCTTTCCGTCATTGTGCCGCTTTCGAGCGCAAGAAGATGGGCTATTAGTTCGCTGTCGGTTTCGGATACGATGGGAATGCCTCGCGCGATAAGTTCCTCGCGCAGAAGTTCGTGATTTTCCACGACGCCGTTATGTACGACGGCTATTTTACCGTCGAAAGAAAGATGCGGGTGCGCGTTGCGGGCTGTTGGCGCGCCGTGCGTTGCCCAACGCGTATGACCTATTGCCGTCGTGCAGTCCGAGGGAGGCGTTATTGCGGCAAGAGCTTCCACTCTTCCGCCGCATTTGCGGACCTGAATCGTTTTGCCGACCAAGGCAATACCCGCGCTGTCGTATCCGCGGTATTCCAACGCTTTCAACCCGTCGAGCACTATGTCGCGTGCCCGTCCCGACCCCGTATATCCCACAATTCCGCACATAACGACCTCCCGACTGTTTAATATATGAAAAGTGCCGTTGGGTGCGACACCGCGTAAAATGCCGCCGTAAAAACAACCTCTCGCGGGCGGCATACGCGTTTTAATGCGCGTATATTGCGTGCAGATATTGACATTTCGGGGGAAAATTTGATAATATTATCTGAACAAAAGGGACGGAAACCCAAGTAAACGGGCGATGTTCCGACAGGGTAAACCCCGACGGCGTAAGCCTGTTGCGGTAGGGCGGCGTTCAGGGCGTACGGCTCAAACGTATGAGTAAAAGGGATACCCCGTACATACAAAAACAATCGGACGGCGCATTGCCGCCGCAAAAGGAGTTTATATGTCGACTACGACCGAAATTGCAGAAAGACTCAAAGGGCTCAGAGAAATGATGGACATTTCCACCGCCGAAATGGCGCAGGTTGCGGGAATTGATGAGAAAACCTACCTCGATTACGAGGCGGGCAAAAAAGACTTTTCCGTGACTTTGCTCTACAACTGCGCGGGAAGATTCGGCGTCGACGTAACCGCGTTGCTTACGGGACACACTCCCACGTTGTCGTCGTACAGCATAGTGCGCGCGGGACAGGGCGTACTCACGGAACGCCGTCATTCTTTCAGCTATCAGCACCTTGCGCAGAATTTCCGCGGCAGAACGGCGGAACCTTTCTACGTCACCGCGCCTTACGTCAAAGGAGCGGAGGAAAAGCCCATACCTCTGTCCGCGCATAAAGGACAGGAAATGGATTACATTCTGTCGGGCGAACTGATGGTGAACATCAACGGCAACATCGATGTTCTCAAAGAGGGCGACACGGTGTACTACGACAGCGGACAGCCTCACGGAATGATAGCCGTAGGCGGCAAGGACTGCCAGTTCCTCGCCGTTGTGCTGAAACCCGAAAACTGACCTGACACGGACGGCGAAAGTCGTCCGAATTTATTTTGCCGCGGACGCATCGCTTGCGGGCGAAGCGTTTGCGGACTTTGTCGGCTACCGAGCCGACCGAAAACAAAGGGGGCGGAAATGTCAAGATTCGGCATAACTTGCTTAAAGACCGCGGAGGAGTGCGTCTACAAGACGGACGACCTTCGTTTTTCTGTTTTATCCGACAGAATTTTGCGTATCGAAAAAAGCCCGAGCGGGAATTTCACAAACCTGCCGAGCCAGACCGTGTTTTGCAGAAATTTTGCAAAACCCGACTTTAACGCGCAGAAAAACGGCGATAAAGTGCGCATTACGACGAAAAGCGTCGTTTTTGTCGTCGACACTAAAACGCTTGCCTGCGAATGCGAAGCAGACGGAAAACGGCTGTCCGTCAAAGGCAATCTGAAAGGCACGGCGCGCACTCTCGATATGACGAACGGGTATGTCAAAATCGGACAGGGCATAATGTCGCGCGGCGGAATGGCGGTTTACGACGACTCGAAATCCTGCCTTCTCGACGCCGACGGGGCGCTCGTTCCGCGTGAAAAGGGGAGTCGCGACGTTTACGTGTTTGCCTTCGGACACGACTATCGCGGCGGGCTGAAAGAGTTCTTCGCGTTGACGGGTTATCCTCCCGTTTTGCCCAAATACGCTCTCGGCAACTGGTGGTCGCGCTATCACGCGTATACGGAAGACGAGTACGTTTCGCTTATGGACAAGTTTGCGGAAAAGAAAGTTCCGCTCACCGTTGCAACGGTGGATATGGACTGGCATATCGTCGACGACGTGCCGTCGGAGTTCAGAAGCAGAAATCCTTTCCAGTGCGCGGGTTGGACGGGGTATACGTTCGACAAAAAACTGTTTCCCGATTACAAACGCTTTTTCAAATCGCTGAAAGACCGCGGGCTTGCCATAACGCTCAATCTGCACCCCCGCGACGGAGTGAGATATCACGAGGAACAGTATCCCGAAATGGCGCGTGCCTGCGGCATTGACCCCGCAACCAAAAAGACGGTGGAGTTCGACCTTACGGACAAGAAGTTCCGCGACGCGTATTTCGACATTCTGCATCATCCTTACGAGGACGCGGGCGTGGATTTCTGGTGGATTGACTGGCAACAGGGTACAAAGTCCGCAATGAAAGGCGTTGACCCGCTGTGGCTTCTCAACCATTACCATTTTGCCGACGCGGGAAGAGAGGGAAGAACCGCGCTCATACTTTCGCGTTATGCCGGGGTCGGTTCTCACAGATACCCCCTCGGATTTTCGGGCGATACCATTGTGAGTTGGAAGAGCCTGAAACTGCAACCGCGGTTTACGGCAACCGCCGCAAACGTGGGTTATACCTGGTGGTCGCACGATATCGGCGGGCATATGTTCGGCAAAGGCGACGGCGAACTGTATCTCAGATGGTTGCAGTTCGGCGTGTTTTCGCCCGTCAACCGCTTGCATTCCACCAAAAACGGTCTGTCCAAAGAGCCTTGGCTTTACGGCGACACCGTCGAACCGATTGCCGAAGATTACATGCGGTTGAGACACAGACTGCTCCCGTATCTTTACACGGCGAACATAAGAACGGCAAAGTTCGGTGAACCGATTGTCGCGCCGATGTATTACGGCTATGACGAGCCTTTTGCGTACGACGCGAAAAACCAGTATATATTCGGCGGCGAACTGCTGGTCGCGCCCGTTGTAAGGAGAGCGGGCAAGGACGGTATGTCGGTGACGAAGGTATGGTTCCCCGCAGGAAAATGGACAAACTTCTTCACGGGCGAAGTGTACGAGGGAGAGAAGTTGGCGTTCGTTAAAAGCGCGCTTGACGAGTTCCCCGTGTACGCGAAAGAAGGCGCAATAATTCCGCTCATTGCCGAAAGAGAAGGAAATTCGGTGAAGTTCGACGAAATCGAGGTCAGAGTGTTCAAGGGTAACGGCGAATACACGATGTACGACGAGAAGGGAAGTATATACTTCAAAGTTTCCACCGAAGGCAAGGTTTCGAAGCTCGAAATACTGCCGTCCGAGGACTGCGGTACCCGAAAAATCAAGGTTACGTTTTACGGCGGTGAGTGCAACGGCGTGCGTTGCGGGCATGACGTCGTCACGGGCTGCGCGTCCATTGTCGTGCCATGCAAGGCGTGCGAAGTTTCCGCCGAATGGAAATGACGCTTCCGACACCCCCGAAGGGCGTAAAGGCGGAGTATCCGAAAAAATTGTCGATATTGCCGAAATTCGCTTGACATAAGTTTTCTTATTTATTATTATAATCAAGCGTCTTTTGAGAAAATTGTTGCATTCGCGAACTAGCCCCTCGCCGTGCAGTCGATATATAGCAAAAGAAATCAGAAATTTTTTGGAGGTCTGTATGGCTAAGGATTTGTCCGCAATGGCAAACAACAACAAGTCTTACATGGCGAAACCCGGCGAAGTGGAAAGCAAGTGGTACGTCGTCGACGCAACCGATATGGTGCTCGGACGTCTTGCGTCTCAGGTTGCCGCAATACTCAAAGGCAAGAACAAACCCGAATATACCCCCCACGTCGACTGTGGTGACCATGTCATTATTATCAACTGCGAAAAGGTGATTCTCACCGGCAAGAAACTCGAACAGAAATATTACCGTTATCACACCGGCTTCATCGGCGGTCTCAAAGAAATCCAGTACAAGAAACTGATGAACGAGAAACCCGAATTTGCCGTTTACAAAGCTGTCAAGGGCATGCTCCCCAAGAACACCCTCGGCAAGCAAATGTTGAAGAAGCTCCGCGTTTACGTCGGCAGCGAGCACAATCATCAGGCTCAATGCCCCGTCGCTCTCGAGCTTAAATAGTTGAGGTGAGTTATGGCTACTAAGAAAACCGTCAAAAAGAAAGTTCAATACTGCGGCACCGGCAGAAGAAAGACTGCCGTCGCAAGAGTCCGTCTTATCCCCGGTGAAGGCAACATCACCATCAACAAGAGAGCATTTGAGGATTATTTCCCTCTTGACACGATGAGACTCATCGTCAACCAGCCTCTCGAGGCAGTTTCCGCAACCGACAAATTCGACGTCATCGTCAACGTTTACGGCGGCGGCATGACCGGTCAGGCGGGTGCAATCCGTCACGGTATTGCGAGAGCACTGTGCGTCTGCGACAGCGAAGCCTATCGTTCCGTTCTGAAGAAAGCGGGTTACCTCAAACGCGACCCCAGACAGAAAGAACGCAAGAAATACGGTCTGCATAAAGCACGTAAGGCACCTCAGTTCAGCAAGCGTTAACAAAACCGCGCTATTTGGCGTGATACATCGTCAACACAAAACCGTGAACAGTCATGTACAACAAGTACACTCCTGTCCACGGTTTTTTCGTTTCCTTGTCTGACGCTCAAATATCACGGTTTTGTGCAGTCATCAAACAGCGAAGCTGCGACCAAACGCAAAACAAAAACCGATGCGAAATGCATCGGTTTTTAATTTTGGAAGAAGGTATTTCATACAAATAATATTAAAGTTGCCCCCCCTTCCTTCGGGTTTCCCCCGTTCCCGTACCCCCTGTGAGGGCACCCACGCTCACGGGGGACACCTTCGGCGCTCGCGCATTAAGGTCATTTCACTGGTTATGCCACTTGTCTGCGCACTTCGGGGATAGCCTTCGCAACCAAGTTCGCGCAGACTGCGTGCGCCTTCTGGCGCTCGGCACTCACATTCTCGCCGCCTTGCGGCTCGCCACTTCGAACAAATATTACGTCGCAAGTGCGGCACTTCGTGCAATATTTAAAATCAAGGGTGCAGGGTGGAGCACCCTGCCACTCCTGTCCACGGTTTTTTTCGTTTCCTTGTCTGACGCTCAAATATCACGGTTTTGTGCGGTCGTCAAACAGCGAAGCTGCGACCAAACGCAAAAACAAAAACCGATGCGGAATGCATCGGTTTTTCTTTTGGGTTGAACTATTTTTAGGGGAAAGACTACACCAGCAGAACGGTGACGTAGGCGGCGACGGCGTTGCCTGCGCCGATGTCGCCCACTTTTTCGTTGGTGGTGGCAGTTATGCCGATGTTTTCTGCGGGTACGTCCAGAATTTTGCTCATTCGCGTGCGCATTCTGTCTATGTAAGGCGCAAGCATCGGTTTTTCCGCGATTATTGCGACGGAACAGTTTGCGACGGCACGGTTTTCTTCGTGCATTATCGCAAGCACGCCTTTTAGCAGTTTTACGCTGTCTGCCCCGTCGTATTTCGGGTCGTCGACGGGGTAAAGATGTCCGATGTCCTTTTTTCCGAGAGCGGAAAGTATTGCGTCCATAAGCGCGTGGATTGCAACGTCGCCATCGGAGTGCGCGACAAACGCATAGGGGCAGGGGATTTTTTCGCCGAGCAGTTTTATGCCGTTTCCGTCTTTGAAACGGTGAATGTCGTATCCGCAACCGACCAAAGAGGTGCGCAAATCTTCTTTTACGGTTATTTTTCTGTTGGTGCGTTCGCCTTCGACGAGTTTGACTTCGCCGTGACGGTAGGCGTCCACGACTCCGAAGTCGTCGAGGAAATCGCGGTTGCATTCTTCGTATGCCTCGATGACACGCGATTTTTCAAACCCCATAGGGGTTTGCACAAGTCTGTACGGGGTGCGGTCGAGAGAAACGACACCGTTTCCGTCCGTGCGGAGAATGTTGTCGGTGAGCGTGAGCACGGGCACGCACGCGCCGCATTCTTTTGCTCCGTCCATAACGCGTTTTATCAAATCGGTTGTGAGGAAGGGGCGCGCTCCGTCGTGAATGAGCACGAAATCGCAGTCCTCGTCCACGGCCTGCAAACCGAATTTTACCGTTTGGGTGCGGCTTTTTCCTCCGCGTGTAAGCTGTATCCGTCTGTCGTCGTCAAGGCGTGCGGCTTCCAGCCGTTCGAGAAACTCGTCGGCGGAGTCGGTGTCGATTGCGACGATTACACGTTTGATTTCGGAAAAGGAAAGAAAAGGACGGATTGCCTCGACCAGAACACAGGACGAACGGCAAGGTTCGAAGAGTTTGTTTTCTTTGCCGTAGCGGACGCTGCTGCCGCCTGCGGCGATAACGACGTTGAAATTGCTCATAAGGGTATCCGCGCCGACGTTTTGCGGGGGTCGCCCGTGCGTATACGCGCGTCAATAATATTATATCCGCCCGCGGGACGGAATGCAACAGGGCAGAATGCGGAAATCAGCTTATAATCCTGTACATTTCCGAGGCGGATTGCTTGGTCTGTTTTTCGTCGGTGTTCAGCACTTCGAAGGTGAGCGCGTTGGAACCGAAGGAAACTGTCACGACGTCGCCGACTTTGACCTCTTTTGCGGGTTTTACGGGTTTGCCGTTGATTTCTATTCTTCCGCCGCTGCAAGCGTCCGCAGCAACGGTGCGTCTTTTTATGACTCTCGATACTTTAAGGAACTTGTCTATTCTCATTTTTCTCCTGTTTTCACCATTTTTTGCGCCTCATTTTCGCGTTTTGTACCCCATTTCGGACGGGCGGCAACCCTTGCGGAAGGGCACTTTTCCGAACCTTCCGAAAGGCTGTAAAATATTGTATTTTTGTGCGTTCGCGCACTTGACAGCCTTGCGTTTTGCTGATACAATAGGAAAATGCGCAATAATGCTTAATTCTACCCTCAAAAATCCGTGTTTTGGGGGTAGGGGGTTATATCTCGTAGTGTTAGTATAGCGCAGAGCAACAAAAAAAACAACTGCTTTCCGCGAAACTCAAATTTTTCCGAAATTTTTTTGCGGGGAACAAAATCGGTAATTTTCAAGGAGTAAAAAATGTCCCAAAGAATTCACAAGGTTATGTACGGGAACACCGAACGTCAGACTTTCTCCAAAATCAAAGACGTGCTCGACATTCCCTACCTTATCGAGGTGCAAAAGGATTCCTATGCCAACTTTATCGACGAGGGCATCAGAGAGGTCTTCAAAGACTATTCCCCCATCGTCGACTTCGCAGGCAAACTCAAACTGGAATTCTTGTCCCACTCGCTCACGGGCGAGCCTAAGTACTCCGTCAAAGAGTGCAAGGACCGCGACACCACCTACGCTATTCCGCTCCGCGTAAAAACCCGTCTCACCAATAACGATACGGGCGAAGTCGTGGAACAGGAAGTGTTTATGGGCGATTTCCCGCTTATGACGGACGCAGGTTCTTTCGTCATCAACGGTGCGGAACGCGTTATTGTCAGCCAGCTCGTCAGAAGCCCCGGCGTGTACAGCGAAAAGTCGCTTGACAAGAACGGTACCCCCCGTTACAAGACCACCGTTATCCCCAACAGAGGCGCGTGGCTGGAATTCGAACAGGACCAGAACGACGTTCAGTGGGTGCACGTTGACCGCACCAGAAAGATTACCGCGACCACGCTTCTGCGTGCGCTCGGATTCGGTACGGACGAAGAACTCATCGAACTCTTCGGCGGCGACGATATGATGGTTGCCACCTGCAACAAGGACGTCAACTGCAAGACCGAGGAAGCGGGCAAGATGGACTTGTTCAGAAGACTCCGTCCCGGTGAAGTTCCCACCATCGAAGGTGCGGACATCCTCATCAACAACACCTTCTACGAATACAAGAAATACGACCTCGCGAGAGTCGGCAGATACAAGTACAACAAGAAGCTGTCCCTTGCGTCCAGAATAGAGGGTATGGAACTTGCGCAGGACGTCGTAAGTCCCGTCACGGGCGAAATCCTTGCGGCGAAAGGCGAAAAACCCGACGCGGCAAAAGCCAAGGAAATCCAGAACAACGCAGTCAACGTCGTTTACCTTGCGTACAAGGACGCGGAAGGCACGGCGAGAACCTACAAAGTCATCGGCAACAACACGGTTGACCTCGACGCGTTCGTGGATTGCAATCCCCGTGAACTCGGCGTTTTCGAAAAAGTGTACTATCCCACTTTGCAGAAACTGATGGAAGAGTTCGACGACCCCTCGGAACTCAAACTCGCCATCAAAGCGTCCATCGACAACCTCGTTTACAAGCACATCACCATCGACGATATCATCGCGACCGTCAGCTACAACCTCGGTCTGCGTCACGGTTTCGGAACCTGCGACGACATCGACCACCTCAGCAACAGACGCGTCCGTCCCGTCGGCGAACTGCTTCAAAACCAGTTCCGTATCGGTGTATCCAGACTTGAAAGAGTCGTCAAAGAGAGAATGGCGTCCGCGCAGGAGAACGCGGAAATCACTCCCCAGACGCTCATCAATATCCGTCCCGTAACCAGTGCAATCAAAGAGTTCTTCGGCTCTTCGCAGCTGTCCCAGTTCATGGACCAGCCCAACCCCATTGCCGAACTCACTCACAAGAGAAAACTCTCCGCATTGGGCCCCGGCGGTCTGAACCGCGAACGCGCAAGCTTCGAAGTCCGTGACGTTCACCACTCTCACTACGGCCGTATGTGCCCGATTGAGACGCCCGAAGGTCAGAACATCGGTCTGATTTCCTCGCTGTCCACTTACGCGAGAGTCAACGAATACGGATTCATCGAATCGCCTTACCGCAGAATCGACAAAGCGACGGGCGTCGTCACCGACGAAGTCGTGTACATGACCGCGGACGAAGAAGACAAATACGTCGTCGCGCAGGCAAACGAAGAACTCGACGAAGAAAGCAAATTCGTCCGTGACCGCGTTACCTGCCGTATCAGAAGCGACATCCGCGAAGTCCCCAAGAGTCAGGTCGACTACATGGACGTTTCGCCCAAACAGCTGGTATCCATCGCGACCGCGCTCATTCCCTTCCTTGAAAACGACGATACCAACCGTGCTCTGATGGGCTCCAACATGCAGCGTCAGGCAGTTCCGCTTCTCAAACCCGAAGCTCCTATGATTGCAACGGGCGTCGAGCACAGAATAGCGTACGACAGCGGCGCGCTCAAAATCGCAAAACGCGACGGCTTTGTCAAGTACGTCGACTCCGACAGAATCGAAGTCGAAACAGCAAACGGCGAAACCGACGTCTACGTGATGTCCAAGTTCGAGCGTTCCAACCAGTCCACCTGCATCAACCAGCATCCTATCGTGTCCAAAGGTGACAGAGTAGTTGCCGAAAAACGCGACGCAAACGGCAAAGTCATCAACGAAGCCACCGTGCTTGCGGACGGTCCCGCAACCGATAAGGGCGAACTCGCACTCGGCAGAAACATTCTGGTCGGCTTCATGAGCTGGGAAGGTTACAACTACGAGGACGCAATCCTCATCAGCGAAGAACTGGTCAAGAACGACGTGTTCACTTCCATTCACATCGAGGAACACGAAATCGAAGCCCGCGACACCAAACTCGGCGAAGAACAGATTACCCGTGACATTCCCAACCTCTCCGAGGAAGTTCTCAAAAACCTCGACGAAGACGGTATCGTCAGAGTCGGTGCGGAAGTCAGAAGCGGCGATATCCTCGTCGGTAAGGTCACCCCGAAGGGCGAAACCGAACTCACTCCCGAAGAAAGACTGCTTCGTGCAATCTTCGGCGAGAAGGCGAGAGAAGTCCGCGACACCTCTTTGCGCGTTCCCAACGGCGAAGGCGGTATTGTCGTAGATGTCAAGATATTCACCAGAAAGAACCGCGACGAACTGAGCCCCGGCGTAAACAAACTCGTGCGCGTTTACATCGCTCAGAAGAGAAAAATCTCCGTCGGTGACAAGATGGCGGGTCGCCACGGCAACAAGGGCGTTATCTCCCGCGTACTTCCCAAAGAGGATATGCCTTTCCTCGCGGACGGCACTCCGCTGCAAATCGTTCTGAACCCCCTCGGCGTTCCTTCCCGTATGAACATCGGTCAGGTTCTCGAAGTTCACCTCGGTCTGGTTGCAAGCATGCTCGGCTGGAAGGTCGCAACCCCCGTCTTCGACGGCGCGAACGAACAGGACATCAAGCAACTTTTCGCGGACTGCGGCATATTCAACAAAGAGGGCAAAGTCGACGGCAAGATTCAGCTGTTTGACGGCAGAACGGGCGAACCTTTCGAAAACCCCGTTACGGTCGGTTACATGTACATGCTCAAACTGCATCACCTCGTCGACGACAAGATTCACGCAAGAAGCACCGGTCCTTACAGCCTTGTTACGCAACAGCCTCTCGGCGGTAAAGCGCAATTCGGCGGACAGCGTTTCGGCGAAATGGAAGTCTGGGCACTCGAAGCGTACGGCGCGGCGAACATGTTGCAGGAAATCCTCACCGTCAAATCCGACGACGTCGTGGGTCGTGTCAAGACTTACGAATCCATCGTCAAGGGCAACAACATCTCCGAGCCCGGCATACCCGAATCCTTCAAGGTTCTGGTCAAAGAATTGCAGAGCCTCGGTCTTGACGTCAAGGTTCTCACCGAGGACCGCGACGAAGTCAAACTGCGCGATTACTCCGACGAAGAACTCGACTTCGAGTCCACCGCCGTCAAGAAGGACGAGGACCTCAAAGAGGTCGACCTGCTCGGCGACGACAATCTCTTCGGCGGATTCGCCACCGAAAGCACCGGCATCGATAATCTCTTCGACACCGGCGACGACGATGACGAAAACATTTTCAGCGCGCTTACGGAATCCGTTCCCGATATGTTCGACCTGTTCGGCGACAAGGGCGGTTCCGACGAGGAATAGGATAGGAGGTCATTATGTACGAACTCAGCAATTTTGATGCCATCCAAATCGGTATTGCTTCTCCCGAGAAGATAAGAGAATGGTCTTACGGCGAAGTAACCAAACCCGAAACCATAAACTACCGCACCCAGAAACCCGAACGCGACGGTCTGTTCTGCGAAAAAATATTCGGGCCAACCCGCGACTGGGAATGCCATTGCGGACGTTATAAGAGAATACGTTACAAAGGCGTTATCTGCGAAAAGTGCGGCGTCGAAGTCACCAAATCCAAGGTTCGCCGTGAAAGAATGGGTCACATCGAGCTCGCAACGCCCGTGTCCCACATCTGGTATTTCAGAGGCGTTCCTTCCAGAATAAGCCTGTTGCTCGACATTTCGCCCAAGGACCTCGAACAGGTTCTGTACTTCGTGGCGTTTATCGTGCTCGACCCCGGTATCGTTCAGGGGCTGACCAAGAAACAGGTCATCACGGACAAAGAGTACCGCGAACTTCTCGAAACCTACGACGCAAAAGATTTCCGCGTCGGTATGGGTGCCGAAGCCATTAAGGAACTCCTTATGGAAATCGACCTCGAAAAGGACAGCGCAATGCTCAAAGACGTCATCGCAAACAGCGTCGGACAAAAACGTCTGCGCGCCGTCAAACGTCTCGAAATAGTCGAAGCGTTCCGTATCAGCGGCAACCGTCCCGAATGGATGATTCTCGACGTGCTGCCCGTTCTGCCTCCCGAACTGCGTCCTATGGTTCAGCTCGACGGCGGCAGATTCGCAACCTCCGACCTCAACGACCTCTACCGCAGAGTCATCAACCGCAACAACCGTCTTAAAAAACTCAAAGAACTCGGCGCGCCCGACATCATCGTCCGCAACGAAAAACGTATGTTGCAGGAAGCCGTCGACGCACTCATCGACAACGGCAGAAGAGGCAAAGCGGTCAGCGGCCCCGGCAACAGAGAACTCAAATCCCTTTCGGGTATGCTCCGCGGTAAACAGGGACGTTTCCGTCAGAACCTGCTCGGTAAACGTGTCGACTATTCCGGCCGTTCCGTTATCGTCGTAGGACCCGAACTCAAACTTTATCAGTGCGGTTTGCCCAAAGAAATGGCACTTGAGCTGTTCAAGCCCTTCATTATGAAGAAGCTCGTCGAACAGAATCTTTGCCACAACATCAAGACCGCAAAGCGTTTTGTCGACACGGGCAAGAACCAGGTATGGGACATTCTCGAAGAGATAATCAAGGACCATCCCGTTCTGCTGAACCGTGCTCCTACGCTTCACCGTCTCGGTATTCAGGCGTTCGAGCCCGTCCTCGTCGAGGGCAGAGCAATCAAACTCCACCCCCTCGCCTGCGGCGCGTTCAACGCGGACTTCGACGGCGACCAGATGGCTGTTCACGTTCCTCTGTCCATCGAATCGCAGGTTGAAGCAAGAATTCTGATGCTGTGCACCAACAACATCCTCAAACTCTCCGACGGCAGACCTATCGTTTCGCCTACTCAGGATATGGTTATAGGTTCCTACTACCTCACCATAATCAGACCCGGCGACAAGGGCGAAGGTAAATATTTCAGCTCCTTCGACGAAGCCGTTATGGCGTATCAGGACGGCGACATCACGTTGCAGTCGCTGGTATACATCCGCACTCCTTACACCAACGAAGACGGAACCGAAAGCACCAAGATGCTGCACACCACCGTCGGCCGCTGCATCTTCAACCAGAACATCCCGCAGGATTTGCAGTTCGTCAACAGACGCAACCCCAAGAACGCGGGCTGCCTCGAAATCGACGGCATTCTGGGTATAGACGCAGTGCTCGACAACCGTCAGTTCGTCGAACTTGCCAAGGTTCTCCGCGGCAACAACCTCACGGGCGCGGAACGCGATAAGGCGCGCGCGATCCTTAAAAATTACGACCTCGCGGACGCAAAAATCGACGCTATCGCCGACGCACTCAATTCTTCCGACGTCGACGTCGAAGGTCCCGAAATCCGCGAAAAGACGGAACTGCGCGAAAAGATACTCAAAGTTCTCGGCAAAAAGGCTATGGCTATCGGTAAGAAACAGCTGTCTCTCATCGTCGACAACTGCTTCAAGTACCACGGTGCCACCGAAACCGCGAACGTGCTGGACAAAATCAAGGCTCTCGGCTACAAGTACTCCACAATCGGAGCTATCACGGCAAGCGTCTTCGATATGCACATCCCCGGCGACAAGAAGAGGATTATCGCAGAAGCCGAAGAGAAAGTTCTCAACATCGAACGTAACTTCGCAAGAGGTATCGTCACCGACGAAGAACGTTATCAAACCGTAGTCAAAATCTGGAAAGACGCGTCCGATAAGGTCGAAAAAGAACTCGTCAAAGGTCTCGACGACTTCAACCCCATCTGGATGATGGCGAACTCCGGTGCTCGTGGTAACATGGGTCAGATTCGTCAGCTTGCAGGTATGCGTGGTCTGATGGCAGACCCCTCCGGTCGTACAATCGAGTTGCCTGTTCGTGCTTCCTTCCGTGAAGGTCTGTCCGTTCTGGAATACTTCATTTCCTCTCACGGCGGCAGAAAAGGTCTTGCGGATACGGCACTTAAAACGGCTGACTCCGGTTACCTCACCAGACGTCTGGTCGACGTTTCCCACTCCGTTATCGTCCGCGAACAGGATTGCGGCGACAGCAAGGGTACGGAAATCACTGCTATCCGCGACGGCAAGAGCGAAATCGAATCGCTTGCGGACCGTATCGCGGGCAGATTTACCATCGACCCCATCGTCAATCCCGAAACCGGCGAAATCATCGTCGATGCGGATACCATGATTAGCACCGACAAGGCCAAGGAAATCGAAGATGCGGGCATTCAGAAAGTGCTCATTCGTTCCGTCCTTACCTGCAAGACGAGAAACGGCGTCTGCGCCAAGTGCTACGGCAAGAACATGGCAAGCGGCAACCCCGTCAAACTCGGCGAAGCGGTCGGCATAATCGCGGCACAGTCCATCGGTGAACCCGGTACGCAGCTCACGATGAGAACGTTCCACACGGGCGGCGTTGCAACGGGCGACGACATCACGCAGGGTCTTCCCCGAGTCGAAGAACTTTTCGAAGCACGCAAGCCGAAAGGACAAGCAGTCATTACGGAAAACAGCGGTGCGGTGCACATCGGCGAAGGCAACCGCGAAATCACGGTTACGGGTTCGGACGGCGAAGCTAAGGTTTACCCCATTCCTTTCGGTGCAAAACTGAAAGTCGAAGAGGGCGACCTCATCGAAGCAGGCGACCCGCTCACCAACGGTTCCATCAACCCGCAGGATATGCTCCGTGCAAAAGGCGTTAAGGGTGTTCAGGAATATCTCGCAAAAGAAGTTCAGTCCGCTTACCGTCTGTCCGGCGTCGAAATCAACGACAAGCACATCGAAGTCATCGTCCGTCAGATGCTCCGCAAGGTCAGAATCGAAAATCAGGGCGATACCGATATGCTTCCCGGCTCCCTCGTCGATATCTTCACTTACGAAGACGAGAACGAGAAAGCTCTCGAAAACGGCGGCGTACCTGCCTCCGCAAAGCGTACCTTGCTCGGTATCACCAAGGCTGCGCTGGCAACGGAATCCTTCCTCTCCGCAGCATCCTTCCAGGAAACCGCGAGAGTGCTCACCGAAGCGGCTATCAAGAATAAAGTCGACCCCCTCATCGGCCTCAAAGAGAACGTCATCATAGGCAAACTCATCCCCGCCGGAACAGGTATGAAGATTTACAAGAACATCACCACCGTTCCCGCGGAAACAGGCGACGAGAACAACGGTGCCGCCAACGAAATGATTTAATATGAAGGAAGTCAAAAAAAAGTATTTCACTTCTGAAAGCGTGACCGAAGGTCACCCCGACAAAGTGTGCGACCAGATTGCAGACGCTATACTCGACGATATTTTCGCGGAGGACAACTCCGCGAGAGTCGCCGTGGAAGTGTGTGCCACCACGGGAATGGTAATGGTTTTCGGCGAAGTTTCGACGGAACACTACTGCGACATTCCCGGTATCGTCCGCGGCGTTGTAAAAGACATCGGCTACGACGACAGTTCGCTAGGGTTCGACTACAAGACCTGCGCCGTGCTGTCTTCGCTTGACGAACAGTCTCCCGACATCGCGCAGGGCGTTGACGATGCCTCCGACGCGGAAGGCTCCGACAAATTCGACAAAATAGGCGCAGGCGACCAAGGTATGATGTTCGGCTATGCAACCGACGAAACCGCGGAATATATGCCTCTGCCCATTATGCTGGCTCACGCGGTTACGCGCCGTCTTACCGAAGTGCGCAAATCGGGCGAACTGCCTTGGCTCCGTCCCGACGGAAAGAGCCAGATAACCGTCGAATATATCGACGGCGTGCCCGAAAGAGTGGACGTCGTGGTATTGTCCGCGCAACACTCCGAGGACGTTGACTCCGCAACCCTCGAAAAAGAACTCATCGAGAAAGTCGTCAAAAAGGCAATCCCCGAGGAATACCTTGACGACGACACCAAGATTTTCATCAACCCCACGGGCAGATTTGTCAAGGGCGGTCCCGCAGGCGACAGCGGCCTTACGGGCAGAAAGATAATCGTCGACACGTACGGCGGTTTCTGTCCTCACGGCGGCGGCGCGCTCTCGGGCAAAGACCCGACAAAAGTCGACAGGAGCGGCATTTATATGGCGCGTTACGTATGCAAAAACCTCGTCGCGGCGGGCGTTTGCCGCAGAGTTGAATTGCAGGTAGCTTACGCGATAGGAATGTCCCGTCCCGTGTCCGTCTACGTCAACAGCTTCGGTACGGGCGTCGTTGACGACGACACCATTTCGAAAATCGTGTCCGAAGTGTTCGATTTGCGCCCCGGCGCGATTATCGAAAACCTCAAACTCAACAGACCCGTATACAGAGCGACGTCCAATTACGGACATTTCGGCAGGTCGGAGTTTTCGTGGGAACAGCTCGACAAGGTCGACGAAATACGCGAAGTGCTGACGAAATACGTCGGTTAAAACAAAAGAAAAAAGCAAGGCGCGCCTTGCTTTTTGTTTAAGAGCGCAATTTTGCCGAAATTCGGATTGCAATCGACACAAGAAGACGAATTTCACGGTCAAACGCGCAATAAACAGAACGACGAAACGCGAAAGCGTAGCAAAATATGGAACTTAAAGGCGAAGTCAAAAACGTAATATTCCGCAGCGAAGAAACAGGCTACACCGTGCTCGACCTTGTGACCGACGCAGGGCTGTTTACCGTTGTCGGAACTTTGCCGCCCGTGAGCGAAGGACAGAATTTGCGCGTCGAAGGCGATTTCAAGACGCGCAGTATGTACGGCAAACAGTTCACGGCGGAAAAGGCTTACGTCAGCGCTCCGTCACGTCTGGAAGGCATAATCAAGTTCCTGAGCAGCGGACTCATACACGGGTTGGGTCCCGTTACGGCTCGCGCAATAGTCGACTATTACGGCGTCAATTCGATGGAGATGATGAAATATCCCGTCGAAATCGCCAAAATCAAAGGCATATCCCTGAAACGCGCGACGGACTTTTGTCTGGGGTACTCGAAACTGCAAAAAATGCAGGCGTCGGTTATGTTTTTGCAGGAACTCGGCATAAGCATAAACCTCGCGCTCAAAATCTACCGCGTTTACGAGGACACCACCGAGGAAAAGGTGCGCCGCAATCCCTATATGCTTGTCGACGACATTGACGGCATAGGGTTCGCGACTGCCGACCGCATAGCGGGCGAACTCGGCATCGCGCGCGACAGCGACTACCGAATTTGCGCGGCGATAACTTATCTATTGAAAGAAGCGTCCAACCGCAGCGGACACAACTATCTGCCGCTCGACGAACTGGTGGGCGCGGCAGTCGAACTTCTCGGACTAGACAGCGACGAAACGGAACGCCGCGTCCGCGACAACATCGAAGACCTTGTGATGCTCGGCGACCTTGTCAGATACGATACTGGCGAATGCGTTGCAATTCTCACTCGGTTCAATTACAACACTGAAAGAAGCATAGCAAAGCGCCTTATTCAGTTGCAGGCGGAAGCCGCGGATTTCCGCGTCAACACGGACTACGAGGTCGGCGAGTTCGAAAAGGAAGCGGGATTTTCCTTGCATCCCAACCAGATACAGGCTGTTCGCGCCGCGGTGGAAAACGGTGTGCAGATTGTGACGGGCGGTCCCGGCACGGGCAAAACCACGATAGTAAAGTGCATAATGCACCTTTTCAAAAACCTCAATCAACGGGTTGCGCTGTGCGCTCCGACGGGCAGAGCGGCAAAACGGCTGTCTGTCGCAACGGGCGAGGAAGCCAAAACCATACACAGAATGCTTGACCTTGACTGGAAGGACGGGGGCGGACGGTTCACGTATAACGAAAATCGCAAACTGCCGCTCGACGCCGTCATAGTCGACGAAGTCAGTATGGTGGACGAGTTCGTTTTCAACGCTTTGCTGAAAGCCCTCGACAGAGGTTGCAGACTTGTGTTGGTCGGTGACAAAGACCAGCTTGCGTCTGTCGGTGCGGGCAACGTTCTCAGCGACCTCATCAAATGCGGAAGGTTCCCCGTAAGCGAACTTACGCAGATTTACAGACAGTCGGAAGAAAGCAAAATCGTGCCCAACGCACACAAGATAAACCGCGGCGAAATGCCCGACCTCGACAACAAAAGCAAGGACTTTTTCTTTGAAGAAAGGGAAGACGCAGAGGCCATAGCCGCAACCGTATCCGAGCTTGTCACGCGCCGACTTCCGAAGTATCTCGGAGTGTCGCCCGCCGAAATACAGTTGCTTTGTCCCATGAAACGCGGAAGCGCCGGAACGGTCAATCTCAACCGAATTCTGCAACGCGCAATCAACCCGCCGTCGCCCGCGAAAAAGGAAGTAAGGCAAGGCGAAACGCTGTTCCGCGAAGGCGACAAAGTCATGCAGATGCAGAACAACTATCAGCAGGAATGGACGCAGACCACGGGCAACAGAGTGGAGCGCGGAAGCGGCGTTTTCAACGGCGACATAGGCACGATAGAAAGCATAAACACGCAGATAATGCAGTTTACAGTGCGTTTTGATGACGATAAAGTGGCTGTTTATCAATATGCAGACATAGAACAGCTCGCACTTGCGTATGCTGTTACAATTCACAAATCGCAGGGTAGCGAGTTCGATGCGGTGGTCATCGCGCTTGACGCCAACTATATGTTGCAGACCCGCAACCTGCTTTATACGGCGGTAACGCGCGCCAAGAAACTCGTCGTGCTTGTCGGTTCCAAAAAGACGGTTGCGCGAATGATACGCAACAACGAAACGGCAAGGCGTTACAGCCTGCTCATCAACCTTATCGAAGAAGAGTTCGCGGGAGAAATTTTCTGATGAAACGCGAAAACGGCGGTCGCGAAAAAGGCATCGGCACCAAAACCGACGCGGAAGCGGCGGGCAACAAAGTGCGGGAATTTGTCCGTTCTGTGGGCTGTAAGCTCAAACGCGCCGTTTATCCCGAAAGAGTTACCTGCGACTTGTGCGGCAAGGAACTCGTCGCGGACACGCGTTATCCGCTTTGCGCCGCTTGTACGGAGACCGTTACGTTCACAGACGGAAAAGTTTGTCTTTGTTGCGGAGCGCCCATAAACGACGAGGCGGATTATTGTATCCGTTGTCAGAATACCGAAAGCGTGTTCAGGCTCAACCGTTCGGCTATGGTTTATGACGGCGGAGCAAAGAAACTGGTTTATTCCCTAAAATTCGGCGGGAAGAAATACATCGCGAAGACGCTCGGCGCAATGATGAGCGACGCGTTTTTGCGGTTCGGTATGGAAGCCGACATAATCGTTCCCGTTCCGATGAGCGAAAAGGAAGTCAAAAAACGCGGGTTCAATCAAGCCGAACTCATAGCCCGCGAAGTGGGCGGCAGACTGAATATTCCCGTTTTGCCTGCGTTGCAGAAAGTCAAGGAAACGTTGCCGCAAAAAGAGTTGTCGGGCAGAGAAAGGGCGGAAAACCTCAAAGGATGTTTTGCGGTTGCGTATTCCGACTGGATAGTCGGTCGCAAAATTCTGCTTGTCGACGACGTTTTCACGACGGGTGCTACCGCAAACGAGTGCGCGAAAACCTTGTTCAAAGCAAAAGTCAGGCAGGTAAGCGTGCTGACTGCGGCGGTGACAAAGACAAAGTTGCCCGTCGAACAATCAAAAGAGCCCGATGAGTGACAGAAATAAAGTCGCGACGATATGCGACAAAAGTTTGCGATAACGGGTTGCGGTGACGGAAAAGAACATAGCCTTATTTTGGTGCCGCGTGATTTTAATGTCGGATAAAGGCATTCACCGCAAAATAAAATTGCTGTACGGAGGTGTGCTTGTCGGTGTCGAACGTGTTTTGTGCGCTTGTGCATTCGGCGGCGGTTGCGGCGTAAAAGCGGCAGGCGCGGACTGCGTTCGGGAAAGTATTTGCCATTTGCCGCAAAAGGTTATATTATTTTAGTATAGCGTACGCGCGCGTGTCTGCGCGGCGTGTGTATATACGGGACGTTTCGCGATGGAACGAACCGAAATCATATTGCAGGGCAAATGCCCTCAAAGGACGGAAAATGATTGCTCTTTTCAACGAAAACGAAAGAAAAGTCAGAAAGCTCCGCAAGATAGCGGAGAAAATAGACGCGCTTGCTCCCGTTTATTCGGGAATGTCCGACGCCGAACTTGCCGCAATGACGGACAAGTTCAAGGCACAGCTTGCGGACGGCAAAACGCTTGACGACATTCTTCCCGACGCATTTGCGGTCGTGAGAGAAGCTGCGGACAGAGTGCTGGGTATGCGCCCCTTCTTCGTTCAGCTGATGGGCGGCGTCGCTCTCCATCAGGGCAGAATTGCCGAGATGGGAACGGGCGAAGGCAAGACGCTGGTCGCGACTATGCCGTCTTATCTCAACGCACTGGCGGGCAAAGGCGTGCACGTCGTCACGGTCAACGATTATCTTGCATCGCGTGACGCGGCGTGGATGGGAAAGGTTCATCGTTTTCTCGGACTGAAAGTCGGCGTTGTCGTTCCCGGTATGAAGAACGAGGAAAAGCGCGCGGCGTACGAGTGTGACGTTACCTATTGCACCAACAACGAACTCGGGTTCGATTTCCTGCGCGATAATATGGTTGTGCGCAAAGTCGACAAGGTTCAGCGCGAACTGAACTTTGCAATTATCGACGAAGTCGACTCCATTCTTATCGACGAAGCGAGAACGCCGCTCATTATATCGGGCAGAGGCGGCAAGTCGAGCGAGATGTACAAGTCTGCGGACAACTTCGCAAAGAACCTCAAAGAGGGTGAAGATTTCACCATCGAGGAAAAGGAAAAAACGGTTATGCTTACCGACGACGGTATTGCAAAAGCCGAAAGATTTTTCCACGTCAACAATCTTACCGACCTTGACAATACCGAACTTTATCATCACATTCAGCAGGCGCTCAAAGCCCACAACATTATGAAGCGCGACCGCGACTACATAGTGTCGGACGGCGAGGTGTTGATTGTCGACGAGTTTACGGGACGTATAATGATAGGACGTCGTTACAACGAAGGACTTCATCAGGCAATCGAAGCCAAGGAACACGTCCAGATAAGGAGCGAGAACAAGACGCTTGCGACGATAACTTTCCAGAATTTCTTCCGTATGTACAAAAAACTGTCGGGTATGACGGGTACGGCAAAGACGGAAGAAGAGGAATTCAAAGGCATTTATTCGCTTGACGTCGTAACCATTCCGCCAAACAAACCGTCCCAGAGAAAAGACGAAAACGACAAAATTTACACAAAAGTTCAGGGCAAACTGAAAGCAATAGTTGCAGACATAGAGGAATGCTATTCCAAGGGACAGCCCGTACTGGTGGGTACGGTCAGCGTCGAAAAGTCCGAGGAACTCAGCGGACTGCTCAAACGCAAGGGTATACGTCACAACGTTCTGAATGCGAAGTTCCATAAACAGGAAGCGCAGATAATCGCGCAGGCGGGCAAGTTCAAAGCCGTGACGATAGCCACCAACATGGCAGGTAGAGGCACGGACATCGTGCTCGGCGGCAATGCGGAGTTCCAGGCAAAAGAGAAGATGGAGCGCGACGGATATCCGCTCGAAGTCATCGAAATGGCAACTTCGCCCCACGATTACGACGACCCGCAGGTCAAGGAAGCGAAAGAAGTATTCCGTCACCATTACGAAGCGTTCAAGCGCATTTGCGACGAAGAAAAGGAAAAGGTTGTGGCGCTCGGCGGACTGCGCGTCATAGGCACGGAAAGACACGAGAGCAGACGTATCGACAACCAGCTCCGCGGTCGAAGCGGACGTCAGGGCGACCCCGGTAGTACCGTTTTCTACATTTCTATGGAAGACGACGTAGCCAGAATTTTCGGCGGCGACAAACTGAAATCCGTTGCCGAAACGATGAAGTTTGACGACGATACGCCCATATCAAACGGCATAATCAGCAAGCAAATCGAACGCGCGCAACGTATGGTCGAAGGCAGAAACTTCTCAATCAGAAAACAGGTTCTGAGCTACGACGACGTTATGAACGCTCAGCGCGAACTCATCTACAAGGAACGCGGCAAGGTTCTCGACGGACTGGACGTTCACGACCAGATTATCGATATGATAGGCGACCTTGCGGAAGAGATTATCGGGTATTACGCCGACTACAAGACGGACTACAACACTTGGGATTACGAAGCGTTCAATAACGCGCTCGAACAGCGTATGCTGCCCAAGGGAACCAACCTAATGACGCCCGACCTTTGCTCCTGCTACGACGTCTACAAGCTGAAAGACGCGGTGCTCGAAATCGCACTAAAAGAGTACGAGAACAAGGTCAAGAAACTGACCGAAGACGGGTTTAATTTCGGCGACCTCGAAAGAGTTATATTGTTGCGTACGGTCGACAACAAGTGGATGGACCACATCGACGCCATGGACGCGTTGCGTCGCGGTATAGGGCTAAGAGGCTACGGTCAGCGCGACCCCGTGCTTGCGTACCGTCAGGAAGGCTGGGAGATGTTCGAGGATATGGTCAGCCGCATTCACTCCGAAACTGCGGCGATACTTCTCAAAGTCACGGTCGAGAAACGCGAAGAAGGCGCGCCCGCGAAGCTGTCGCAAAACATAGCGGCGGCGCAGAAGAGTGTTGCGGCAAAGAGCGCGAAAGTCGGCAGAAACGACCCATGTCCTTGCGGAAGCGGACTGAAATACAAGAACTGTTGCGGTAAATAATATGCTGGATTATCAAGAAAAGAGAAACGAACTGAAATCGCTGAAAACGGAGTTGACGCACGCTTTTGAGGGTATAAACCCCGAAAAACTGCGCGCACGCATAGCCGCACTCGAAAAGGAACAGAACGCGGAAGGGTTCTGGAACGATGTCGAGAACGCGCAGAAAGTGTCCAAGGAAATAAGCCAGCTGACAAGCAAAATCGGCAAGTTCGAGAAGTTGCTCGTCGAAATCGACGACGCACTCGACACGGTTGATATTGTCGAACTCGAAAACAGCGAAGAAGAGGACGAAACGCTGGTCAAACACATTGCGACGTTGTCCGAAGAAGTGGAAAAACTCACGCTGTCGACGTTGCTTTCGGGCAAGTACGACTCGTTGAACGCAATTCTCACTCTGCACGCGGGAGCGGGCGGAACGGAAGCGCAGGACTGGTGTGAAATGCTGTACAGAATGTACACGCGTTTTGTGGAAAGGTCGGGGTGGAGCTATACCGAACTCGACAGTCTTGCGGGCGACGAAGCGGGACTTAAAAGCGTGACGTTCCGCGTCGAGGGCGATAACGCATACGGATATCTCAAAGCCGAAAAAGGCGTACACCGTCTTGTCCGAATTTCGCCGTTTGACAGTCAGGCGCGCAGACACACTTCGTTTGCGTCGCTGGAAGTCATGCCCGAAATCATCGATACAACGGAAATCGAAATCCGTCCCGAAGACCTCAAAGTGGACACCTACCGAAGCAGCGGCGCGGGCGGACAGCACGTCAACAAAACGGAGTCCGCAATACGTATAACGCACTTGCCCACGGGTATAATTGTTGCATGTCAGAACGAGCGCAGTCAGATACAGAACCGCGAAGTCGCAATGCAGATGCTGCGCAGCAAGCTCATTGAAAAACGCGAACGCGAACGCGAAGAAGAAGCCGCCGCAATTTCCGGTCAGCTCAAAAAAATCGAGTGGGGCAGTCAGATAAGAAGTTACGTTTTCTGTCCCTACACAATGGTCAAAGACCATCGCACAGGTTACGAAACGGGTAACGTTCAAGCCGTTATGGACGGCGACCTCGAAGGGTTTATCAACGAGTATTTGAAGATGTCCTCTCGCGGTTGAGCGCGCTATTTCGCGTAATACTGCGTCAGATACACGCTCCGCAAACAGTCACGTACGATAAGTACGCTCCTGCCTTCGTCGGTGATATCTTCCTTGTCTGACACGAAATATCGCGCTCAACAAAAACGGCAACGCCGCGTGCTATTTCGCGTGATACTGCGCAGCTTCGCTGATTGAAAATATGAACAACGCGCACTATAGAATAACCGCGCGTCGTCACAGCGGGCGCACTTGCTAGAGACGGCTCGTCGCAAGCGCAGCACTTCGTGCAATTAATAATCAAGGGTGCAGGATGGCGCACCCTGCCTGGTGAAGAATGGGGGAAAAATCTCGTGCCAACGAACCGTTGAGTCGGGAAGAGCTCAAAAAACAGAACAAAAAGGAAACAAAAATTATCCTGATATGTCTGTTTGTGATACTTCCGCTCGTTGCCGTTTTCTTTACGGTGTGGTTTTTGGTCGAGCCGCGAATATCGCCCGAAATCACGGTCGGAAACGGAATTGTAACGGTCAAAGGGTTGTACCCGCAGGAGATTGATTTGCAGGGTGCGACGGTAACGTTGTCCGATATTTCAAAAGTGCCTGTTGACAAGCGGATTGCGGGAAGCAACTATCCCAATGCGGGAGTGTCGAAAGGCAAATTCAGAAGTGCCGAAGACGGTGCGGAAGTGTATTTGAGTCTGATGAACACAAGAATTCCGCATATAGTCATAGACAACGGAAAAAGATTTTACATAAACCGTAAAACAGCGGAAGAAACGCGCGCACTATATGACAAAATCCTTGCCGAAACGGAGAAAATGTGCGCTTAGAATATCGAAAATGAAGATTTTAGCCATTGAAAGCAGTTGTGACGAAACAGCGGCGGCAGTCGTCGAAAACGGACGGCGGGTTTTGTCGAACACCGTTGCTTCGCAGATAGAAATTCACCGCAGATTCGGCGGTGTCGTTCCCGAAATCGCAAGCCGCAACCACACGCTTGCAATCGAAAACGTGGTCAAGCAGGCGCTTGACGAAGCAAATTGCACAAAGGACGACATTGACGCCGTTGCCGTGACATACGGCGCGGGGTTGCTCGGCGCGTTGCTCGTCGGTGTGAACTATGCAAAGGCTCTGGCTTATGCTTGGGGCAAACCGCTTTACGCGATTTCGCACGTAAAAGGGCATATTGCGGCGAATTATATCGACAGCGACCTCGAACCGCCTTACATCTGTTTGCTCGCAAGCGGCGGACATACCGCGTTGCTGCTTGTCGAGGATTACGAAAAAACTCAACTTCTCGGACAGTCCCGCGACGACGCGGCGGGCGAAGCGTTCGACAAAGTGGCGCGCGTTCTGGGATTGCCGTATCCCGGCGGCCCCGAAATTCAGAAACTTGCCGAAGAAGGAAATCCCGTTTACAAAATGCCGCGTCCCGTTTTCAAAAAGGACGACGCGTTGTATTTCTCTTACAGCGGACTGAAAACATTTGTCATAAACCTCGTGCACAACCTCGAACAGAAAGGCGAAAGCGTTCCGCGAGCCGACGTTGCCTGTTCATTCCAGGAAAGCGCGGTCGACCAGCTTTTCCACACCACGGAGTGCGCGGTCGAGCGCACGGGCGTAACCAAAATCGCGATAGCGGGCGGAGTGAGCGCAAACGCCCTTCTTCGAAAGCGCTTTGACGAAGCGGAAAAAGAAAAGGGGTGGGAGGTTCATTACCCCAAACTCCGTTATTGCACCGACAATGCGGCAATGATAGGTGCGGCGGCTTATTTTGCCATACAAAACGGATTGCAACCTGCGGGGTTCGACCTCGACGCCAAAGCCACGGTCAAACTTTAAGCACAGTTTCTTTAAGAGGAAGCAAGCGGCAATCAAGTGGCAATAGTCCGGCAGTAATCTTATGTCCGCGCAACGTCCGCGTTGTGCGTGTGCTGGTCTGCGAGTGTGCATGGCGCGTTTGCGGCGCGTATGCAAAGGTACGCGGGAGCGTATTTATGCGTGTTGCACGCGGTGCACTTGTGGGTGCGCATACGCACATTGCGCTATATCTAGTTATTATATTATTATATAAAATTTTTTTCGGGAAAGTCCGTTCATTCGTTTGACATACCGTCCGATAATTGATACTATGATTAGGCTTGCGGAAACGCGAGCTGTTTTTAGCTTAGAAAAAATGAGCAGAGAAAACGAATTGTCGAAATTGCTAGCAGTCTCCCCGAAAGTTGTCGGTTCCAAACAGGTTTCGAGGGGTTTATCCGAGGGGACAATAAGGTGTGTCATTGTCGCCGAGGACGCCGAATGCGCTTTGAAATCGAAGTTGGTCGCATCTGCCGAAAATGCAGGAGTTCCCGTGCTGTTCGCGCCCGATATGGCGTGGCTGGGCAGGGAGTCGGGCATCGAGGTGGGCGCTTCCGCCGTCGGTATCGTTGCGCAGGAGGACTAGGATAAATGTTTGCACTTGCATAGGGTTGAAGCAGGTACATTCGAAAATAATACAGGAGGAACAAGAATGCCAACCATCAATCAGCTTATCAGAAAAGGCAGGGAAAGACAGGTCAAAAAATCTATGACCCCTATTATGGGACAGTGCCCCCAGAAACGCGGTATTTGTCTCAGCGTGACGACGACTTCCCCCAAGAAGCCTAACTCCGCACTTCGTAAGATTGCGAGAGTACGTCTCGTCAACGGTCAGGAAGGTACCATCTATATCCCCGGCATCGGCCACAACCTGCAAGAACACAGCGTGGTTCTCATCAGAGGCGGCAGAGTCAGGGACTTGCCCGGTGTGCGTTATCACATCATACGCGGAACTCTTGATACGGCAGGCGTCGCAAAACGCAAGCAGGCAAGATCCAAGTACGGTGCAAAACGCCCCAAATAATGATTTTTCGAATGTAAATTTTCCCCTAGGAGGTTATTATGCCAAGAAGAAGTGGCGTGCCCAAGAGAGATGTTCTGCCCGATCCCGTTTACGGCAGCAAGGTTGTCACCAAACTGGTCAACCAGGTTATGCTTGACGGTAAGAAAGGTACTGCGCAGACCATCGTCTACGAGGCTTTCGATATTGCATCAAAGAAACTGGGAGTCGAAGCAATCGACGTCTTCAACAAGGCTCTCGAAAACGTTATGCCTCTGCTCGAAGTAAAAGCGAGAAGAGTCGGCGGTTCCACCTATCAGGTTCCTATGGAAATCCGTCCCGAACGCAGACAGACGCTTGCCATCCGTTGGATGGTCGCATTTGCCAGAAAGCGCGGCGAGAAGACCATGAAGGAAAGACTGGCGGGCGAACTGATGGACGCTTACAACCTTGCCGGCGGCGCAGTCAAGAAGAAAGACGAAATGCACCGTATGGCTGAGGCCAACAAGGCGTTCGCACATTACAGGTGGTAGTCTATATGCAGCGCAAATTTGCACTTGATATGGTCAGAAACATCGGCATTATGGCTCACATCGATGCCGGTAAGACCACAACTACCGAGCGTATTCTGTTTTATACCGGTATGATTCGCAAGCTCGGCGAGGTGCACGACGGCGCAGCGGTAATGGATTATATGGTGCAGGAGCGCGAAAGGGGGATAACCATCACCTCCGCCGCAACCACCACCGTCTGGAAGAATCATCAAATCAACATCATCGACACTCCGGGACACGTTGACTTTTCCGTTGAAGTCGAACGCAGTCTCCGAGTGCTGGACGGAGCAGTCGCGGTGTTCTGTGCCAAAGGCGGTGTCGAACCTCAGTCCGAAAACGTCTGGCGTCAGGCAAACACCTACAAAGTTCCCCGCATTGCGTTCGTCAACAAAATGGATATCAACGGAGCGAACTTTGACAACGTAGTCAGAATGATGCGCGAGAGATTGCACACAAACCCCGTTCCCGTCGTTCTGCCCATCGGCAAGGAAAACGAGTTCGAGGGCATAGTCGACCTGATTTCGGGCAAGGCAATCTACTATACGGGCGCAAACAACGGAATGGATTTCGAAGTGAAAGACGTTCCCGCCTATATGGAAGACGATTTCAGAAAGGCACGCGCTCACATGATTGAAGAAGCCGCCAACTTCGACGACGACATCTTCGAAAAGTGCATCATGGAAGACACCGATTCCGTCACGGAAGAGGCACTCGTCAAGGCTATACGCAAAGGCACGATAGAAATGGCAATCACGCCCGTGCTGTGCGGCAGTTCTTACCGCAACAAGGGTATTCAGAGATTGCTCGACGCCATCGTGGATTTCCTTCCCAGTCCCACGGACATTCCGTCCATCACGGGCAAGAACCCCCGCGTGGACAGAGAGGAAGTGCGTCATCCGTCCGACGACGAACCTTTCTCCGCACTCGTCTTCAAAATCCTGACTGACGAATACGTCGGAAAGCTGGCATTCATCAGAATTTACAGCGGTCAGATCAAGACGGGTATGATGGTGTTCAATCCCGGCAAGAACGAGAACGAACGCATCGGCAGAATACTCCGAATGAACGCGGACGACAGAGAGGACCTCACGGAAGCGGGCGCAGGTGAAATAGTCGCGCTGGTCGGACTCAAAAAGAGCACCACGGGCGACACGCTGTGCGACAAGTCGCATCAGATTGTCCTCGAAAACATGGTCTTCCCCGAACCCGTTATCAAAGTCGCAATCGAACCCAAAACAAAAGCCAGTCAGGAACGCATGAACACGGCAATCCTCAAATTGCAGGAAGAAGACCCCACGTTCAAAGCGTACACCGACAAGGATACGGGGCAAATCATCATCGCAGGCATGGGTGAACTTCACCTCGAAATCATCGTGGACAGAATGTTCCGTGAGTTCAGAGTGGAAGCCAACGTCGGCAAACCGCAGGTCAGTTACCGCGAAACAATCACCAAAACCGCAAAAGCCGAAGGCAAGTTTGTCAGACAGACGGGCGGTCACGGACAATACGGTCACTGCGTCATCGAAATCGAACCCAATCCCGGCAAAGGATACGAGTTCCTCAACGAAACGGTGGGCGGCGTCGTTCCCAAAGAATTCGCAAACGCGGTCAGCGAGGGCATTCAGGAAGCGGCGAAAGCGGGCGTTATGGCAGGTTACGAGTGCGTGGACTTCAAGGTTCACCTCGTGGACGGCAGCACCCACGAAGTCGACAGTTCGGAAATGGCGTTCAAAGTTGCGGGTTCAATGGCGTTCCGCTCCGCTGCGGAAAAAGCCGCGCCCATACTGCTCGAACCCATTATGAAGGTCGAAATCGACGTTCCCGACGAGTATGTCGGCGACGTGATGAGCAACCTCAACTCCCGTCGCGGTTCCGTCCGCGGCATGGAACTCAAAAACGGCGTGCAGGCTATCGACTGCGACGTGCCGCTCTCCGAAATGTTCGGTTACGCCACGACGCTCAGAAGCCTTACGCAGGGCAGAGCAACGTTCACTATGTTGTTCGACCACTATGCTCAGGTGCCTTTGAACGTAGCAGAGAAGGTCACGGGCAGAAAATTCTCGAGATAACCTATATTGATATATAATATATCTTTATAAGTTTTCTATAATAAAACACTACTCAAAACAAACCAAAATTGGAGGAATTCAAAATGGCAAAAGCGAAGTTTGAAAGAACTAAGCCCCACGTCAACATCGGCACCATCGGCCACGTTGACCACGGCAAAACCACCCTCACCGCTGCTATCACCATGTACAGCGCATCCAAGGGCAAAGCTCAAATCATGAAATATGATGAAATCGACAAAGCGCCCGAAGAAAAAGCAAGAGGAATCACAATCAACACCGCACACGTTGAGTACGAAACCGACAAACGTCACTATGCACACGTTGACTGCCCCGGCCACGCCGACTACGTCAAGAACATGATTACGGGTGCAGCACAGATGGACGGCGCAATCCTCGTCGTTGCAGCTTCCGACGGTCCCATGCCTCAGACTCGTGAGCACATCCTGCTCGCAAGACAGGTTGGTGTTCCTTACATCCTCGTCTTCCTCAACAAATGCGACCAGGTTGACGACGAAGAACTCCTCGAACTCGTCGAAATGGAAGTTCGCGAACTTCTGAACGAATACGGTTTCCCCGGAGACGACACCCCCATCATCCGCGGTTCTGCTCTCAAAGCTATGGAAGCAGGTCTTGCAGGCAAGTGGGATGATCCCGCACTCAACTGCATTCAGGAACTCCTCGACGCAGTCGACAGCTATATTCCCGATCCCGAACGTGACACCGACAAGCCCTTCCTTATGCCTGTCGAAGACGTCTTCACCATCACCGGCCGCGGCACCGTTGCAACGGGCAGAGTCGAACGTGGTATGCTCAAACTCGGCGACAAGGTCGAAATCGTCGGTCTCAGCGATGAGAAACGTGAAACGACCGTCACCGGTATCGAAATGTTCCGTAAGCTCCTCGACTTCGCAGAAGGCGGCGACAACATCGGTGCACTTCTCCGTGGTGTTCAGAGAAACGAAATCGAACGCGGTCAGGTTCTTGCCAAACCCGGTTCCATTCATCCTCACACCCACTTCACGGCTCAGGTTTACGTCCTGACCAAGGAAGAAGGCGGACGTCACACTCCGTTCTTCGACGGCTATCGTCCTCAGTTCTACTTCAGAACAACCGACGTTACCGGTTCCATCAAACTTCCCGCTGGCGTTGAAATGGTTATGCCCGGTGACCACATCGATATGGAAATCACCCTCATCACCCCCATCGCAATCGAGGAAGGTCTCCGCTTCGCTATCCGTGAAGGCGGCAGAACGGTCGGTTCCGGCGTCGTTGCAAAGATAATCGAGTAAGTGTTCTTTCAAACCGCATTATCCTGCGCGGTCTGTGCGGCCGCGCAGGGTATGCCTGTGAGCTTGAACACTTGAAAGGAGGCTACCAGTATGGCTCAAAAAGGAGCAAGAGTCAGAATTACGCTCGCTTGCACCGAATGCAAACAGCGCAATTACAATCTCAAAAAGAATAAACAGAAGCATCCCGACAGAATGGAGCTTCAAAAGTATTGTAGATTTTGCAAAAAGCACACCTTGCATAGAGAAACCAAGTAAGGCTAGGAGGGTATATGGCTAAAAAAATGCCCGAAAACAACGAAGTCAATACCGCGGACGTCCAGAACGTCGGAGCAGATACCGCGGTTGCTTCTTCCAAAGCGGCCAAAAGGAACTCGAAAATGGCAGGCGAGCTCGAAAAGCCCGTTGTCTCTTCCGACGCGTCCTCTTCTCAGAATACCGCGCCTGACAAAAAGGCAAAAAAGACCAAGTCCGCTCAGAAGAATTCCGACAAGCCCAACATCTTCAAGAGAATGTGGAAAGGCTTGAAGGGCATTGTTTCCGAGCTCAAAAAGGTCACTTGGCCCAAAGGCAAAGATGTTGCAAAATCCACGGCGGTCGTGCTCGTTGTCGTCGTTGCGTTCTTCATTGTTTTGTTCGGCATTGACTATGTTCTCGCCGGCATCCTGAACCTCATCGTCAAAGGCGAGTGGGCGTTTATCTTCATTTCGTAAAGGAGCAATATGGAAAACAAAGAACAAGCGCAATGGTATGTTATTCACACCTATTCCGGTTACGAGGCTATGGTGGAAAGCAACCTGCACAATATGGTGGAGAACAACAGCTTGCAGGATTACATCTTCGAGGTCAAAATTCCTATGGAAGACGACGTCGTGGAGAAAAACGGCAAGCGTAAGGTCGTTCAGAGAAAGAAGTTCCCCAGCTATGTTTTCATCAAGATGATTTACACAAACCATATCTGGTTTATGGTCACCAACACCCGCGGTGTCACCGGTTTCGTCGGTCCTGCCGGTCGTCCTCTTCCTCTGCGTGACGACGAAGTCAAACGTATGGGGCTCGAAGCCATCGACTTCGAAGATCTGGACATCAAAGTCGGCGACCACGTCAGAGTCATCAGCGGTGCGCTTGAAAACTTCGACGGCGTTATCGAATCCATCAGTGCCGAACGTCAGAAGGTCAAAGTCGTCATTTCAATGTTCGGTCGCGACACCCCTGTCGAACTCGACTTCTCACAGGTCGAAAAACTGTGAGCGAACTTTTCGTTCCGTCTGCGTCCGCGTAAGTGGCGCGTGTGGGAGGAGATAAATCTTTTCTGTCTCCGCAAAACCACGTTAGTCAGGAGGTATTATGGCTAAGAAAATTACCGCAGTAGTCAAACTGCAACTTCCCGCAGGTAAAGCAACCCCCGGTCCTCCCGTAGGTTCTTCCCTCGGCCCTCACGGCATCAACATCCCCGCTTTCACAAAGGAATTCAATGAGAAAACCTCCAAACAGGCAGGTCTCATTATCCCCGTTGTCATCACCATCTATCAGGACCGTTCGTTCACGTTCATCCTCAAGACCCCTCCCGCTCCCGTTCTTATCAAGAAGGCTTGCGGCATCGACAGCGCTTCTGCACGTCCCAACCGCGACAAGGTTGCGACCATCACCAAGGCTCAGGTCAAGGAAATCGCCGAACTCAAAATGGTTGACCTCAACGCAGGTTCTCTGGAAGCTGCTATGAGCATGATAGCAGGTACCGCCCGCAGTATGGGTATTCTCGTCGAGGAATAAGGAGGCAACTATGAAACGCGGAAAAAATTATATCGATTCCAAAAAACTCATCGAAAACAACAAACTTTACGACAGCGAAGAAGCAATGGCTCTTGCCATTCAGACCGCAAAGTCCAAGTTTGACGAAACAATAGAACTCCACGTTAAGCTGGGTGTCGACCCCCGTCACGCAGACCAACAGGTCAGAGGCGTTGTCGTCCTCCCCAACGGAACTGGTAAAACCGTGCGCGTCCTCGTCATCGCCAAGGGCGACAAGGCAATCGAAGCCGAAAAAGCCGGTGCCGATTACGTCGGCGCGGAAGAGATGATTCAGAAAATCACTTCCGAAAACTGGTTTGATTTCGACGCAGTCGTCACCACTCCCGATATGATGGGTCTGGTCGGTCGTCTGGGTAAAATTCTCGGTCCCAAGGGCTTGATGCCTAACCCCAAGTCCGGTACCGTTACTATGGACGTCACCCGCGCAATCCACGACATCAAAGCCGGTAAAGTCGAGTACAGAGTCGACAAAACCGCTATCGTGCACGTTCCCATCGGCAAGAAGTCTTTCGGTCAGGAAAAACTGATGGAAAACTTCAACACCCTTATGGAAGCTCTTGTCAAAGCGAAACCCGCAGCGGCAAAAGGTCAGTACTTCAAGTCCGTCTACATCGCTTCCACGATGGGCCCCAGCATCAAAATTCTCTACAAAATGAACTAACGTATTTCTTTGTCCGCGCGGAATTTTTCCGTGCGGACGCGGAATTGCGCTCATTCTTCCGAATTCGCACAAGTTGTGCCCATTCGGTTGACAATATGCCTGCGCTTTTGCTACAATAAGCGCGTTCCTGAGACAGCAAGTGGATTTTGCCGTAAACGTTTGTGCTTGCCGAGGATGAATTCAATACCGAGTGGTATTCGTCATTCCGTGTCTTAGGGTGGCGAATTTTATTTTATAAGGAGGTAACAATGGCATCCAAAGAAGTGCTCGAACTCAAACAACAACAGGTTGAAGAGATAAAAGCCAAAATCTCCTCTGCGAAATCCATCGTCATCATCGACTACATGGGTCTCAACGTCGCGGAAGACACCGCTTTCAGAAAGGATCTCCGCAATGCGGGAGTGGATTACCAGGTTCTCAAAAACCGTCTTGTCAAACTCGCTTTCAATGAGCTCGGCTACACCCAGTTCGACGAAGCGCTCAACGACCCCACGGCTGTTGCGTTCTCTTCCTCCGACGCTATCGCACCCGCAAGAATCATCGTTGACAACATCAAGAAACTCAACAAGATGAAAGCTAAATGCGGTATGGTCGAAGGCGAATATCTCGATGAAAAAGGCGTCAAAGAAATCGCGTCCATTCCTTCGAGAGAAATCCTCATCGCGAAGATGCTCGGCAGCATGCTTTCTCCCATCACGGGTCTTGCTGTTTGCCTGAACAAGATAGCGGAAAACATGGAACAACAAGCGTAATCCTTACGCCCGACAATCACATCAAAATCTATACTAAAAAAATAATAAACGGAGAATATAAAAATGGCAGACCTTCAAAAACTTATGGAAGAAATCAAAAGTATGACCGTCCTCGAGCTCTCGAAGTTCGTCAAAGAGCTTGAAGAGGAATTCGGCGTGAGCGCAGCAGCCCCCGTCGCAGTCGCAGCAGCAGGCGCAGCAGAAGCAGCTCCCGCAGCCGAAGAAAAGACCGAATTCGACGTTATCCTTAAAGAAGTCGGTCCCAACAAAGTCCAGGTCATAAAAGTCGTCAAAGATGCAACCGGTCTCGGCCTCGTCGAAGCAAAAGGTGTTGTCGACGGAGCACCCAAGGCAGTCAAGGAAGGCATCCCGAAGGACGCAGCGGAAGCACTCGTCGCCAAATTCAAGGAAGTCGGCGCAACCGCAGAAATCAAGTAATTTCGAGATTTACGACGCCCGCCGATTTGGCGGGCGTTTCTCGTATAGGATAATCGACCGGAGTGAAGGGCAGCTTGGGAGAGTGTACCTTCACTTTTTGTTTTTAGCCGCGCTTTTTTTGGATTTGCGGGGAGTGCGGCTTCTCCCGCGTGCGGTACGCGGTTTTTACGGAAGAAAATGAAAACTGACAATCACTCCAATCTCAGAAAGGCGGCAATCGTTGTCGTCGCTTTTGCCGTTGCCGCGACGTGTTCCGTCGCAGGCACGCTTGCCGCTTTCGGCGCAACGTACACGTGGAATTCCGACTCCGCGACAACCGGCGACTTCGGCTATGAGGACACCAACTACACAATCGATATATTCGGTGAAAACGACGTTATAGTACCGGGCGACAGCGGCCGTTCCGCATTGGCAGGACCCGATTTCGGCAATATTCCCGTTGAATGGAGCTTTTCCGTGCAGAACGATGACGGGATTCCCGCCGTATTTTATTTGCTGAACGAGGACGGAACCGTTGACGAAACGACTTTGTTTTCCACGTATTCTTTCGCGCCTCTTGCCGAATTTTACGTAAAAGGCGGGAAAGAAAGCGAAAAGTTCGCCTTATCCGACATAAGTTCCGACCCGTTAAACCTCGCGGCAGGGCTTTCTGTCGGAAGATTGTTGTGCTGGGTGTGGCCGTCTACCTTTTATACCGACGCCGAGTGTACGGTGACAGCTTCCTCTGATGCTGTCGATGCATATGCTACATACTGCAAAGCCCTGTGCACGGGAGAATACGCATTCGACAGTGCAATAGGTAATGCTTTCACGTACAACAACGGCGGAAAAGAAACTAATTTCGCGATAGGTTGGATAAGCAACGGTGACGCAAGCGGCTACTACTGTGAATTTACCATGGAAAACCCTTTGGTTGTTGCCGACGGACTTATAAAATTCGGTGATAGCCTCGCGCACGTAGTCAACTACGACGGCACTTTCTATATTCCCGCGTCGTCCTCCGATTTGAGAGCAGGTGCGGCGGTTATGATTGTATTTTCAAATAGCAAACCCGAATTCGTCGAGAACGTAAGTTCGACACTGACAAGCGCGGGCGTTAAATTCGAAAATCTCGGCAAGTTTACTTTGAAAGGCAATCTTTTGACGCCCGACAACAGCGGCGACAGAACGATTGTCAAAATCATGTCGGACAGTCTCGGAGGTGAACGAGCCACCATAAGTCTGACGATTACCGCTACGGTTGCAGGCTGAAAGTGCACGTCAAAACCGACGAAAGGGCATGTTCCCGCATAATTTCATCATTGAAAACCGCACTCGATACGCTGTTTTTGTGGATTGGTACGGTTGTGCTTTGTTTTTGTCTTTTCTTTGCGATTGGAACGGTGCAGTTCGGCTTTCCGTCTTTCGGAGAGTACGGCTATCTGATTGCGGACAGAAGCGAGGACAACATATCGGCGGAAGACTTGCTTATATTCACGCCATGCGGTATAAGCGGGATTGACGAGGGCGATTATGTCGTGTACCGTGTTCCTTTCGGTGCGGAATTTGCAAGATGCATTTCCGCAGACGGTGAAAGGGCGGTAGTCGAAGGAAAAGACGGCGGCGTAACTGTAATTGCAAAATCTCTCGTGCTCGGCAAAGCAGTTAAACGCAACGCCGTTGCGGGACGTGTGATTTTGTCTGTTGCCAAAGCAAAAACCACAATCACGGTTTTGTCTTTGGTTGTCGGGGTTTGGTGCGCAATATCTCTTATCATGCCCGAAAACCGTGACAGGACGCTATTCTTGTCGGAATCGAGAGGTCATCGGCGCAATAAACGGACGTCCGACCGCACGTAATTAAATTTTCGCTATGTGTTGACGTGTTTTATGTTCGTCAGAGCGGTTATTAATCATTAAAAAAAAGCAAACGCCCGCTTGGTCAAAGCGGGCGTTTGTCTACTCAAATTATTATCTGCTCAAATTGGTTGTTAAACTATATTGTCATTAACGTATACCGTCATTGTGACAGAGGGTTGGACAGGTCGAGTGCCTGAAACCATACTGAATTGTCGAAACGGGGGTTTGCGGGACTTGTGGACGGCATTATTTTGCTTATGGTCGCATATTCGGGGAAATTGTCTAGGAACAGTTTTCCTGCGGTTTTACCGTTCAAAAGAATGCGTTTTATGTCGGTATTTTTCATAATCGACGGTACGTCGGCAACGGAGTAGTTTTTTATCGTACTGTCCTGCGAGCCTGTTATTTCGCATTCCGTCACAATATCCCACAATGCAATGCCGTGACGTAACGCAAATTCCTTTTTCTCCGCGACGCTCACGGGCATAATATCACCGAAAAACTCCGCCAGCGTTTTCCAGAAACGGTTTTGCGGGTGTCCGTAATAGAAGTTGCATTTGCGCGATTTGACGCTCGGAAAACTGCCCATAATAAGTATGCGGGCGTCGGCGTTTGCAAACGGTTGAAAACCTTGTACTTTCATAAGGCGAGAGTACAACTTCCGACAAATTTTGTCAAGGTTTGCGATTGTGCTTATCCTGCTGGACACGATTTTTTTTCGGTGATATTATATTGATGTTAATATGTGCGCTGCGGAGCCATTCCGACGCGGAGTGAAGAGGTACGGTATGTCCGATTTTGTGAAGAAGTTCAAAAACTTCGCCTACGGCGATTTTTATCTGGCGGCGGTTGCTGCGATTGTGACCGTTGCATGGATTGCCGAAAGTGCGGAGTTCGGGTTTGTCGCGCTGGTGCTGTTAGCCTGCATTTCGCTTGTTCTGCTTGACGACATACTTCCGCTTACCGCTCCCATTTTTTATGCGATGTGCCTGATATTTTCCTCCGACGTCGCCGATTTCATATTTATGTGGCCGACGTTCATTCCGCTCGGTATCGCCGTCGTTGTATTTGCCGTCCGCAACCGCAGCAGACTTAGAATAGGCAAAATGTTCTTTCCGCAACTTGCCGTATCCGCGGCGTTGCTTTTGGGCGGTGTAGGAGTGGTTGCCGTATCCGATTACGTAAGAGCACTGCCGAGTGTGCTTTTCCTCGGAATAGGCATACTTGCGATATACGTTTTGCTTTTCCAATACGTCAAAATCGACGAAAAACGCGACATAGGACTGTTTTTCTCCAAAATGCTGATGTGGTTCGGCGTTGCAGTTATGGTCGAACTCGTCGTCGTTATAATTCGTTCTGGTCAACCGCCGTCCGAATGGGGACATATGGTGCGCGATACAGGCTGGGGCAACGAAAACAACATTGCAACCATACTTTCGCTTACCGCACCTATGTGTTTCTATATTTCCACCCGCTACCGTCACGGCTGGGCTTACGTCGCCATGGGCGTTGTACAGTACGCAGGCATTGTACTGTCCTTCTCCCGCGGCGGAATACTCATGGCAGTGTTCACGGGTCCTGCATGCGCGATATACGCGCTCGTAAAAGCCGTCGACAAAAAGATAACGAGCATAAGCTACGCCGTGATAATCGCCGCTTTGCTTATCTGCTTCGGGTTGGTGTTTGACAAAGTCATGGACGTTTTCAAAAGCCTGTTGGGGCAGGGGTTCGGCGTATCGGGCAGAGATTTGCTGTATGCGGAAGCATGGGACGTGTTCACGAAGTTCCCCTTCCTAGGTGCGGGCGTCGGATACAACGGTCCGAACTACGACATCAACACCATGCAGTTCTACTGGTTCCATTCAACCCTGTTCCAGGTTCTCGCCAATATGGGCGTAGTCGGATTTATAGCGTATGCGTATTACTACATCGTCCGTTTCGGCATAGCCTTTAAAGGCTGGCGCAATCCGTTCAACATTTTCGTGATTATCGCGTGGATAGGTTTCGAGGGCTACTCCATGATGGACACGGGTACGTTCGTACCTTTCCCGACAATGGCGCTTGTCATGACGACGGCAATGATAATGGAATTCACCAACAAAGCCGAACCCATGAAAGGCGAAGTAGACGAGTACAACAGGACTTTCAAACGTGGAGCGGTGAAAGCAAAAGCCCGTTACTACGACAGCTTTACGCCCGAGTACGCGAGAACGGCCGAAGCGCTCGCGGACTGAACTAAAACCGAAAGAAACATTCGGTAGAATTTTGGCGACTTTGATTGCTTTGCGGAATTGCATTCAACCGAAAATGCCGGCTGCGCACAATCGCAATTTCCGACAATGTTTCCGCAACTGTCTAAATGGCACCGCCGAAAGGCAAAGCATTGATAAGGCTGTTTAGAATATAGTTGTTCAGACAAGACAGGATACAACAACAGTTTAGAACAACGACAAAAAACGCGCGTTAATACGCGCGTTTTGTAATATAAAGTAGTCGTTATGTCAAAATCGTTCTTATTGCGATTTCAAATCTAACTGGCAGGAACGGTGATTATTGTTTCTCTTTTCAGGAGTTTGGCGAAACTTTGGAGCGGCATTTTGTGGAGAAAAATCCGTCTTTTACGGTAATTTTTTCCGCCGTGCAAACTCCTTTGGAATTGAGTGCGCATTCCGCCGAACACTGTACTATGCTGTCGCCTTCCGTTTCGAGGAAATCTTCGCCCGCTTCGACGTCGGCAAAGGATTGCGCAAGCGCTCCGCCTTCGCGTTTTATGCGGCTGAGGCATGCGGCGTTGTCGCCTACGGAGATTATGCCCGCTAGGCAACGGCATTTTACGTTATGTTCGCAGTTGGAAGTCTGACAAAAAATTTCTTTCATATTTATTCCTCCGTCAGTATTTTTCCCCGTTTTTCTATTTTTACACCTGCGCGCGCAAGAGTATTGAAATTTTGTCCGACTGTGTGCTATAATCGTCAAAAGGAGTTTATTATGAAAGTCATTCTCAATCAGGACGTTAAAGGAACAGGCAAAAAGGGTGAAATAGTCGAAGTCAACGACGGTTACGCCCGCAATTTTCTTCTGAAAAAGAAACTTGCCACCGAAGGTACCGCACAAAACCTTTATGTTGCGGAACAGCGCAAGAAGGCGCACGACGCCAAAGTCGCCGCCGAAAGAGCGGAAGCGACGGTCGTTGCGAACAAACTCAAAAATCTCGTGCTTACCGTAAAAGCGCGCGCGGGCGAGAACGGCGGTAAGATGTTCGGTTCCGTCACCAACGAAAACATTGCGTCGGCGCTTGCGGAAGCAGGTTTCGACATTGACAAGAAAAAAATCGAAATCAAGGAAAGCATCAGAGATTTCGGCGAATTCGAGGTGCTGGTAAGAGTGTACCCCGAAATTTCCGCACATCTCAAAATCAACGTGGTACGTGCCTGATGACGGAGTACGCCGTTTCGCTGGGCATAGAAGACAGAACAGTTATTCAGAGCACCGAGGGCTATGCGTTTTCGCAGGACTCGGTGCTTTGCGCTAACCTGATGCGCGCAGGCACAAAAGACCGTGTTCTCGACCTCGGTTGCGGCGGCGGGATAATGAGCGTGTTGCTTGTCCTGAAAAAACAAGTTCGCGAAGTCGTGTGCGTCGACAACGACGAATATGCCGTTGACCTCTGCAAGCGAAACGCCGAACTCAACGGTTTCGCGGGCAGAATGCAGGTTGTGCAATGTGACGTCAGGGAGTTTGCAACGGGCGAAAGAGCGGGGACGTTCGACAAAGTCGTGTGCAATCCGCCGTATTACTCGTTTGACGACGGAAACGCCGACAGCAGAAATTGCGCGGCGAAGAGAGAAGGCGTTGCCGTGCTCGAAGACTTCGTGGCTTGCGGCGCGCGTTGTCTGCGCTTTGGCGGGGACTTTACGTTGGTGCACAAAGCGGACAGGTTATGCGACGCGGTGAGCTTGTTCCGCAAATACGGACTGGAACCCAAAACCGTGACAATTGTTTTTCCGAAGCCTGATAGTGACGCGGACATTTTCGTTATGACTGCGCGCAAAGGAGCAAAAACGGGACTTGCCGTGCACAGTCTTACCGTGCGCGACAAGGACGGACGGGAAACCGAAAGAATAAAGGAGTTGTACCGCTGATGGCAAAACTGTATATTGTCGGCACGCCGATAGGGAATCTCGGCGACATAACTTTCAGGGCGGTTGAAACGCTGCGCGCCGCGGACATAATCGCCTGCGAGGATACGCGGCACAGCAAACCTTTGCTCGACCGTTTCGGTGTCACGGCGCGTACCGTCGCATATCACAAGTTTAACGAAGCGGAATGTGCTGTTAAACTGGTCGATTTTGTCAAAAGCGGTAAAAACGTTGCGTTGATAACCGACGCGGGAATGCCGTCCGTGTCCGACCCCGGAGCGGAAGTTGTCGCACTTTGCAGAAAGGAAGGCGTCGAGGTCGAAAGCGTACCGGGACCGAGTGCGGTTGCTACCGCCGTCGCGTTGAGCGGCGTGAAAAGCACGGGGTTTGTGTTCCTCGGTTTTTTGCCCGAAAAAGCGTCGGCACGCAAAGAGTACGTCAAACGCGCGGACGCCGCGGAGCTTCCTATGGTGATTTATGTCGCGCCGCACGACGTGCGCAAGGTTGCGGAATGGTTGTTGGGCGAACTCGGCGACCGTAAAGTTTATGTTGTGCGCGAACTTACCAAACTGCACGAAAGCGTGACGGAAACCACGCTTGCGGATTTCGATTGCGAGGAAAGAGGGGAGATAGTAATGATTGTGGAAGGCAGACCTGCCGTGAACGGTTTGCTGGAACTGACTCCCGAAGAACACCTCAGATTCTACATCGAGAGCGGAATGGACAAAAAAGAAGCCGTCAAAAAAGTGGCGGCGGAAAGGGGTGTACCCAAAAACGATATTTACAAACTGTCATTCTGATTTCGTCGGAGAAAAGTTTGCGCGGATTGTCCGTCTTTTCCGACACAGAAAGAATACAGTCGCGATACAAGAGGCTTGCGCCGTTCGGCGTAACGCCTTTTTTCGTACCCGACGGAAAACATTTGCCGTTATTCGCGGCGGCATTCGTGATAGTTTCTTGTCGGAGGCTGGCTATGGAGCGCGTGGCGGAGACGGCATTGAGAGTCAAAACGGTTATTGCGGGTGCGGACGTGTTTGCGGGGGACGGAATACTAGGGTCGTTGCCCGTTACGGTTGCGCAGTTGCTCGAAGACGGGTTGATTTTTCTGTTGTACGACAATGGTACGGAAGAGATTGCAAAAAGCGTATGCGAAGACCTGAAAGGATACGGATTTCGTGTGAGTGCGCACGATATCGCGGAAAATTATCGAGCAGAGGAGCATTGCAGACTCGCGCTCGGAGTAGGTGCGGGCAAAGTTGCCGAGGAGACAAAAAGGGTTGCGAAATTTCTCGGCGTGGAGTGTGTGTTGGTTGTGACCGCGCCCAGTACGAATTGTTATCTGCGCGGGGGCGGAGTTAAGCAGGTTTATCTTGACGGGCACGTTTTAGACTGCTGTCCGACGCAGTGCACGGCGGCGGGCTGGGGTATTCTGTTGTCTGCGCCCGTCACAAGGTTTGAAAACTATTTCAACGAAAAGGTGCTGGCTTGCGCCCGCGGCGGTAAATCCTCCGCCGAAGTTCCGACGACGGACTGCGACAATACCGAACTTGCGCTCAGGTTGTTGGAATACGGCGCGTGCAACGGTGACGACGGGGCAAGCGACGAAGTTGCACGACTGCTTGCCGCAATAGCAGTTGAAAAGGGCAAGAAACCCAGATTGCACGGCGAGTACAAGTTTCTTGCAGCCTGTACGCTGTCCGTATTTTACTCGTCCTTCCTGTCATCTCCCGCGATTGACACTTTGCCGCCTGCCGACCACGACGGAGCGCTGGAAGAATTGAGCAGACTCACGGGCACGCCGCGTGAAAAACTGGTGCATTCGTTTGACTTTTTCGACGTCAACAGTTATTTTAGAATAAACTATATATTAAGTGAATACAGGCTGGATTTGTTGGAGAGGCTGTCCACTCTGGATTTACGGTCGTCGCAAAGACGGTGGAGACGTCTTTACGAGGACGCGGGTTACTGGCTTTCGGGAGCGCTGACTGCGCGCGATATGCTGCGTGCGATGTCGCTTGCGGGCGAAACCTGCAAGGGGTTGCTCAACTACGCGGTAGCGGCGGGATTTTGCAGAAGGCTTGTGCCGCCCGCAAAAGAAAAAGCCGCCTGACGCTCAAACCGCGGTAAATTCCGCAATAGCAGGCGGGCAACGCCAACCCACCGACGGGTCGGACGGCATGATTTGGGCTGACTTGTCGGATCGGTTCGGATTGAGTCCGTTGCGCGGTCGGAGTGTGCAGGCAATAAACATTGCCGAATGTCCCGCACAGGGACTTTCCGTGCAGACACTTACGCTTACGCAAAAGAAAACGAGGATAAAAATGGCGAAGAACATCAAGGACGTCGAACTTTTTCTGTTTGACCTCGACGGCACCGTTTATATAGGCGACAAGGAGATTGAAGGCTCTTTTGCCGCAGTCAACCGTTTGCGCGAAATGGGCAAGCGTATTTGTTTTTTCACCAACAACAGTTCCAGAATGCACACGGACTATATCGCAAGACTGAAAAAGTTCGGTTTTGACGTGACGCCCGACGAAATCTATACCAGCGGGCAGGTCGCCTGCGAATATCTGCTGGACAATTTTCGCGGCAAAAAAGTTTATCTTCTCGGCAACGACCGACTTCGCGCCGAGTTTGCCGATTACGGTATCAAAGTCGTGGACGACGACCCGGATATAGCCGTTATCGGGTTCGACACGTCGCTGACTTACGACAAACTTTACAAATTCTGCAAATACGTCAACGACGGTCTTCCTTATCTTGCGACGCACCCCGACTATTTCTGTCCCGCGGAGGGTTGTCCTTTGCCCGACATCGGCGCGTTTATCGAAGCCATACGTCTGACCGTCGGTCGTTCGCCAGACGTCATTATGGGGAAACCCCACAAGACGGCAGGGGAGAGAATTTGCATACGCTACGGATTGCCGCCCGAAAAAATCGCAATGGTGGGTGACAGGCTGTACACCGACATAGCGTTCGGCGTGAACTGCGATTTTGTGTCCGTGCTCGTTCTGTCGGGAGAAACCGACGCTGAAATGGCAGAGCAGTCGGATATAAAGGCGGATATAGTGCTTGACGCGGTGAGGGATATTCCCGCGTTGCTTGATTGAATGTAAATATGCGCAAATGCGGCGGTGAACCGCACGTTTTTGTGTGATAAACATCGACATATGCGATTTTGCGCAGATGAACATATGCAAAAATGACGGATTGGTTCCGTCGGAGGAGAGGGGAAAGTGTGAGCATGCGCACACATTCACAAGTGCGCAAGGGTTCATTCTTCCGATGATTTTATGCCCGCTATCTACTCGGCAACATCGGGTCAGGTCTGGCCCCAATGGCTGATTTTCGGAATTTATATGGCTGTCATTCTGGCGGTTGCGCTTGTCACGCGCAAAAAGAGCACCAGCGTCGAAGGTTTTATGTTCGCAAACAAGGGCGTGGGCGGCTGGCTGTCCGCGTTCGCATACGGAGCGACCTATTTTTCCGCCGTCGTGTTTGTCGGATATGCGGGCAAATTCGGCTGGAACTTCGGGTTGTCCGCCGTGTGGATAGGCGTAGGCAATATGCTGATAGGCACGCTTGCCGCGTGGTTCGTGCTTGCAAAACGCACCAAGGTTATGACGACCGCGTTGCAGGCGCGTACAATGCCCGAATTCTTCGAAAAACGCTATCAGAGCAAGTATATTAAACTCGTTGCCGCTCTTACGATATTCATTTTCCTGTTGCCTTATTCTGCGTCAGTCTATCAGGGAATGGGGTACGTGTTCGAAGCCGCACTCGGCATTGACTCTATGTGGTGCGTGCTTATTCTCGCGGGACTTACCGCAATTTACCTTTTTCTCGGCGGGTATTTCGCAACCACGATTACGGACTTCATTCAGGGCATAATCATGATTGTCGGCATTACGGTGACGGTGTTCATGCTGCTTGCGACGCCCGAAATGAACTGGGGAGAAGGGCTCGGCGAACTCATGCGCGACCCCAACCTCACGCTTATACCCAATACGGTTACGCCAGAGGGCGGAACCTTCCTCAACAACCAGTTTTTCAGCATTGTGATTCTCGTCTGTCTTACGTCCTTCGGAATGTGGGGACTGCCGCAGTCAATTCATAAGTTCTATGCCATAAAAGACGACGCCGCAATCAAAAAAGGCGCGGTTATATCCACGGTTTTCTCCGCGATAGTCGGCTGCGGAGCGTACTTTATGGGCAGTATGGTAACGCGTTTTGTCGACACCGTTCCCGACGGCAACGCGGACAAACTCATTCCCACAATGCTGGTGGAAAACCTGCCGTCGGCGCTCCTCGGACTTATCATAGTTCTGCTGTTCTCGGCGTCAATGTCCACGCTTGCGGCACTCAGCCTTTCGTCAAGTTCCACCGTGACCGTCGACTTTTACAAGGGATACATCAAAAAAACGGCTCCCGACAGCAATCTCAATATTCTGATACGCGTTCTGTGCCTGGTGTTCGTTGCGCTTTCCGCCGTGCTTGCCATAGTCGAAATCGACGCGATAGTCAGTATGATGAGTTTGAGCTGGGGCGCGATAGCGGGCTGTTTCATAGGGCCTTACGTGTACGGACTGTATTCCAAAAAGGCAAACAAAGCGGGTGCGTATGCGTCCATAATTTTCAGCCTTGTGCTTACGTTTGCGCTCATTATCGGAATAGGCTATTTCGTGACGGACGCGGCGGGCACTTCCGCAACGTTCGGGCAGGCATTCAAAGCGGGTATAGGACAGAGCCCGTTTATCGGCGTTATGTCGATGATTGCAAGTATGATTGTCACGCCTGTATTCAGCCTTATATTCCACAAGCGGTGCAAAGTAAGCGACGAATTGCTTTCCGTGCTTTTCCCGCCAAATCCCGCGAAGATATACGTTTACAACAGAGAGCGCAGAAACTGAAACTTAATTATTCGGTTGTCAAATCGGAATAAAATTGTAAAGAAAGCAAAAATTCAAATAAACACTCAACGCAAAAGCGCACCCGTCGGGGTGCGCTTTGCGTAAGGGGGAGATTATTTCTTCTTGTGTGACAATCTGTTGGTGATTTACGGTTACTTCTCTTCGAGGACGAGTACGTCAAGGGGATTGATGTCCGTACCGTCTTTGCTCATCTCGAAGTGGAGATGGTTGCCGTCGAGGCTTTCGGTAGCCTGCGTTGCGGACATTGTGCCGAGAAGTTGTCCTTTGATAACTTTATCGCCTTTTTTGACTTTCAGGTCGTCGGAAAGAGAGTAGTAGCGGGTTTCGTATCCGTCGTCGTGGCTGATTTTGACGTAGTTGCCGTTCAGACGGTCGTAGCCGACTTCGCTTACCGTACCTGCTTCGGACGCGAACACGGACAGGTCGTCACCCGTGAAGTCAACTCCGAGGTGAACCTGATATTGACCGAGAGTGTCGTTCCAGACAAGGACGGTGTCGCTGTATTCCTGCGAAACGGTTCCGTTGACGGGTGCGCCGAAGGTCAGTTTCTGTTCGGGTTCGGGATCGGGATCAGGGTCGGGATCGGGGTCCGGATCGGGATCGGGGTCGGGGTTGGGGTTGATAACGGACGTACCCGGATCGGACGGGCCGAAGTCACCTGCGGCTGCAAGCGCAATGACGGTTGCCACCGACGCTATGCAGAGCACGATGAGAAGATAAAAGGCGTTTCTTTTCATAAATTCGCCGACTTTTTTGGCGGCGGCAGTCATTTTGCTCATAGCATTACCTCCATTTGCCACGATTATTGCCCCGATTTTCGCAGTTTATACATTCAACAAAAACTTTTTTTTGTGTTTTTATCCTGCGCACGGCTCCATTTGCGTATTGACTGTCCTTGCGCGCGGGAACTATAATGTTTACAGTATCGGATTGCTTTTTCGCGGTTGCCGAAGAGCCGTTCGGACATTATGAGGCTATCCGCCGTCAAGCGGAGAATTAAGGGAAAATTGTGAGGTTGGCAGATGAACATTAACGCCATTCGGAAAAAGGTTCATAAGATTGCCCCTACCGTCAACGTCGAAGAGTACCGCGGTTGCGTAAGGCTCACGGGCGAACTTGACGATTGGGACAGCATTTACCGTTGCGGCGTGGCCGCGGTTTCCAAACGTTCGTTGGGCGTTCTCAACGACATCAAACTCAAAGGTTTCAGCGAAAAAGTCAAAGTTCCGTCGGTGAACGACTCCGCAATAGACGGAGCGACGCCCGACGTTCTTGTCATTGGCGGCGGAATTACGGGTTGCGCCATTGCGCGCGAACTTTCCAAGCTCGACATAAGCGTTATGCTTGTTGAAAAAGCCTCCGACGTCGCGACGGGCGCGTCTTGCCGCAACGACGGCTGCATTCACCCCGGCATCGACCTGCACAAAGGACAACAGAAACTCTATTACGTCCTGCGCGGCAACAAAATGTATACGCGTATATGCGAAGAACTCGGTTGCGACATTCAGCGTTGGGCGCAGACGTTTATGTTCAGCACCAAGTGGGAAAGCAGGATAATCGCTCCGCTTATGTTGCTCAAAGGCAAGATACTTGGCATTCCCGATATGCGTTTCGTCACCAAAGAAGAAATGCAGAAAATGGAACCGCACCCTCCGAAGTGGCTCACGGGCGCGGTGTATATGGCGTCGGCGGGCGTTGTTTCGCCGTACAAAGTGACGATTGCGTTTGCAGACAACGCCGTGGAAAACGGTGCCGTGATTTCGCTTGACACCGTGGTGCAGGGTATGGAAGTCGAAGACGGCAAAATCAAGTCCGTCAAGACCAACCGCGGTACGGTTTATCCCAAAATCGTGGTCAATGCAGCAGGTGCGTTCAGCGATATTATAGCCGATATGGCAGGGGACAGAACGTTCACCATTCACCCCCGCAAAGGCACAGACCTCATTCTCGACAAGAAAAAAGCGTATTATGCGCTCTCGTCCTTTGCACGCAGTTATTTCGCGCCGCTTCCCAAAGAAGCGCAGGAAGAAACGCACGCAGCAGTCGGTCACACCAAAGGCGGCGGCGTAATGCGTACGGTGGACGGAAATATTCTCGTCGGTCCCAATGCGATAGAACAGCCTTACCGTGAGGACAATTCCACATACCTCAACGATATACTTGCCATCATCAAGAAGCAGAAAGTCGCGGCGGACGAACTGTCCACCGCAGATATTATCACCTATTTCTCGGGCGTGCGCGCTGCGACGTACGAGGAAGATTTCGTCGTCAGAAAGGGCATATTCACCGAGAACATAATCGAGGCGGCGGGCATTCAGTCGCCGGGTATCACCGCGGCTCCCGCAATAGCCTGTGACGTTAGGGTCTGGGTAAAGGAAATGCTCGGTGCGGAATTCAGAAAGGATTTCGTGGCACAACGCAAACACACTCCGAGACTGGCCGCACTTTCGGACGCAGAGAGAGAAGAGTATATCAAACGCAATCCCGCATACGGCGAAATCGTGTGTCGTTGCGAGGAAGTCAGCAAAGGCGAAATCGTGGACGCGCTGGAATCGCCGCTCAAAGTTTGTACGGTTGACGGTATCAAGCGCAGAGTACGTCCCGGAATGGGCAGATGTCAGGGCGGGTTCTGTTCGCCTCTTGTCGTGAAAATCATTGCGGAACACGAGGGCATAGCTCCCGAACAGGTGCTCAAAGGCGACGAAGGCAGCTGTATACTTTTCGGAAATACGAAAAACGCAGAGGGGGAATGAGATGAAAAAATACGACGTTGTAGTTATCGGCGGCGGTCCTGCGGGACTTGCGGCTGCCGAAAGCGCGTGTAAAGCGGGCGCTAAGGTTGCCGTGCTCGAACGCGAAGCGCGTCTCGGGGGTATCCTCAAACAGTGCGTGCACGACGGGTTCGGTCTTATCAGGTTCGGCGAAAAACTTGCGGGACCCGAATATGCCGAGAGATACATTGATTTTGTGCGCGCGCTAGATATCGACGCATATACGCTTACGTTTGTTACCAGACTCCGCAAGGGCAGCGACGGGAAATTCTCAATCGACTGCGTAAGCCGTGACGGAATGTTGCATTTCGAGTCCGACGCGGTGGTGCTTGCGACGGGTTGCCGTGAAAGAACGGCGAAACAGGTGCTCATTCAGGGTACGCGTCCCGCGGGCGTGTTCACTGCGGGTACGGCGCAGAACTTCGTCAACCTTATGGGCAAACTGCCCGCAAAGAAATGCGTTATTCTGGGCAGCGGCGACATAGGTCTTATTATGGCGCGCAGACTTACGCTCGAAGGCGCGGAAGTCGAAGGCGTTTACGAAGTCAAGCCCGAACCCAGCGGACTTACCCGCAACATTCATCAGTGCCTGCACGATTTCAACATTCCGCTTCACCTTTCGCACACGGTGACGAGAGTTTTCGGCGTGGACAGACTCACCGCCGTGGAAGTCGCCGCCGTAGACGATAAAATGAAACCCATAAAAGGAACGGAAAGAATTATCGAGTGCGACGCGCTTATACTTTCCGTCGGACTTATTCCCGAAAACGAAATCGCGGAGAGCATAGGCGTCAAAATCAATCCTTTCACAAAAGGACCCGATTGCGACCAGACGTATATGACCAGCGTTGACGGTGTGTTTTCGGCGGGCAACGCGCTCAACGTTTTCGACCTTGTCGACTACGTTTCGGAGTGTGCCGCAGACGCGGGCAAAAACGCGGTCGGATACAAACCGCACGGCACGGAAGTGCGCATAGAACGCGGAAAAGGGTTGCTGTCGTACGTTCCTCACCGTATCGACCTGTCCAAACCCTGCGACAAAACGGTGTTCTTCTTCCGTTCCGCAAAGGATATGGACAAAGCCACGCTCCGCATTACGGTTGACGGCAACGAAGTTTTCAAAAAGAAATTCGCGTTCCTCCGTCCGCCCGAAATGCAGCGTATAGAAATAGACTTTTCGGCGTTCGGTTTGAAAGCCGCGTCCAAAGTCGTCGTCGAATTGGAGGAGAATTGATATGGAACTCGTGTGTATCGTTTGTCCCAAAGGTTGCAGAATGACCGTTGAAAACGGAGTAGTCACGGGCAACACCTGCAAAAAAGGCGAAGCGTTTGCAAAAGCCGAAGCGACTTGTCCTATGCGTACCGTTTGCAGTACCGTTGCGACTTCTTTCGAGTCCATGCCCGTTTTGCCCGTTCGCACCGACGGAGAAATTCCCAAAGCAAAAATCGGCGAGCTTATGAAACTCGTCAACACAATCAAAGTAACGAAGAAACTTCACCGCGGCGACGTCGTCGCGTCAGGCGTGGTAGGCACCGACGTAAATCTTATCGCCACCGCCACTATTTACTGATAAGGAGATTATTATGTCCAACAAACCTTACAAAGATTTCGAACCCCAATGGATTACCACGCCCCCCGTGGAAAAAAGTTACCGTTCCGTTATGAAATGGGGCGACCCCGCGGCATACAAACGTCCCAAAGAAGGACTTTACAAACTCATCAAAAAGCAGTTCAATCTGACGGACGACGATTTCAAGGAAATGGTTGACGTCGGCAACGAAGTCGTGGACATCAAGGTTCCGTCCCGTCTTACCGCGGCTCAGCTCAAAGAACTTGCCGAAATAGTCGGCGAAGACAACGTGACAACCGACGAATTCAAACGCGTGCAGGTAGGCTACGGCAAAACCATGATTGACATCATGCGTTTGAGAAAGGGCATAGTCGAAAACCTTCCCGACGTCGTCGTTTATCCTTCCACCACGGAAGACATGGAAAAACTCGTCGAGTTTGCAAAGAAACACGGCGTACACATCTACGTATACGCGGGCGGTTCCAGCGTTACGCGCGGCACAGAGTGTATGGTTGCGCCCAACATGATACTCGACCTGCGCAAGAACTTCAACAAAGTCATCGCGTTCAACGAAGTCAATCAGACCATAACCGTTCAGCCCGGTATCAGCGGTCCCGACCTCGAAAAAATCCTCAACAACGCACCCGAAAACTTCGGCGCGGCACACAGACTTACTTGCGGACATTTCCCGCAGTCCTTCGAATACAGCTGCGTAGGCGGTTGGGTCGTCACCCGCGGCAGCGGTCAGAACTCCACCTACTACGGTTGCGCGGCAGACCTCGTGCTTTGCCAGGAGTACGTAACCCCCGTCGGCAAAATCCGCACCGACTCCGCGCCCAGAAAAGCGACGGGTCCCAACATCGACCAGATTATGATGGGCAGCGAAGGCACTTTCGGCATACTCACCGAAGTCACCCTCAAAGTTTTCAAACTTTCCGCAAAACACCGTAAGTTCTCCTATATGTTCCCGACCTGGGAAGACGGTATGGCGGCAATGCGCGAAGTCATGCAGGGCGAATTCGGTTATCCTTCCGTTTTCAGACTTTCCGATGCGGAAGAAACTGATATGATGATGCACATGTACGGCATCGCGGACAGCCCGCTCAACGCGCTCCTTTCCGCAAAAGGTTTCAAACCCAGCCAGAGATGCCTGATGCTCGGTTTCGCGGACGGCGAAGACGGATTGCAGAAGAACATCGTCAAGAATATCCGCCGCATCGCGCACAAGTACAACGCAATGTCGCTCACGGGATACGTCACCACTTCCTGGGAACACGGCCGTTTTTCCGACCCCTATATGCGTGACACCATTCAGGACTACGGCATCATCATCGACACTCTGGAATGCGCGGTCAACTGGGACAATATGGCGCAGGTTCACAAGGACGTCCGCAAGGCAGTCAAAGCGTGGCCGAACGCAATCTGCACGACGCACATTTCCCACAGCTATCCGCAGGGCGCGAACCTCTATTTCATTTTCGTCATAAAGACGACCGATCTCGACGAGTTCAAGAGATACCATTCCAGCATTCTGGAAGCCATAATGAAATCGGGCGCGGCACTCAGCCACCACCACGGTATCGGCAAACTGTTTGCTCCCTTCCTTCCCGGTTCGATAGGCGAAGAGCAGATGAAACTGCTCAAAGCACTCAAAGCCTACTTCGACCCGCAGGGACTTATGAACCCAGGCGGAACGCTTGCCCTCGACAAGCACCCCGACAACTTCTGAGCGTTCTTACGCGGCAGAGCAAGTAATTGCCCGACGGACTTATGCACAGACTTCGGGGCAAAATGAGTGCCGAAGTTTGATATAAGCTCCTATGTTAAAAAAAGTACCGATAGGAAGTCGGGTATCACTTATGTAAAATTATGTTATATGTAAAAAGCGCGGACAGATTGTCCGCGTTTTGTTTTGCCGTGCGTTTACCGTGAAAATTCAACGCAAGCAAATGTTTAACGTTTACGTGCTTGCGCACCCCGTGTGCGTGCGCTCACCGAATGCGTGCGCTCACCGGTACGTAGTTTAGTGGTTTGCGTTAGCTTGCAGTTTTGAGTTTGAGTTAGAAAACGCAAAAAAAAGCGGCGGGGTTTCCGCCGCGTGAGAGTTATTCTTCGTTTTCCAACGCTACTTTGTAGGCGGCGAGAACTTTTTCTCTCAACATTTCTCTCGTCTCCGTGTTGATGGGGTGGACGATGTCCTTGAATTCCCCGTCGGGAGTCTTTCTGGACGGCATTGCAATGAATTCGCCTTCGGCTCCGCTTATTATCTTTATATCGTGTATGGCAAAGCAGTCGTCGATAATAACGGAGGCAACGGCACGCAATTTGCCGTCGTCGCGTTTGACCAGTCTGATTCGTGTGTCTGTGATATTAAGCATAATTGTCCCCTTTTTCCCAAAAGACTTTTATTTGTGTCTATATAATACAATAATATTTTCTATTTTTCAATACTAAACTTGAATTTTGGTGTTTTTGGCGGATTAAAGTCTGAATTTGGAAGAAAAAAGCGTTTTTCGGATTAAAACGTCGGAATGCGGATTTTGTAGGGGAGTTTTGTCGGTTGCGAAAAAGACTTCGTGCACGCCTCGGAAAATACAAACATATACTTTATGGTATGTCGTCGTTTTACGGAAAGAAGATACATTTCATTGGCGTCGGCGGCGCCAGTATGAGCGCGCTTGCGGAGTTTGCTTTGGCGCAAGGCGGAGTCGTGTCGGGCAGTGACCGCACGGAAAGCGCGGTTCTCGACAAACTTTCAAAACTCGGTGCCGAGGTTTACGCAGGCAGTCGTGCGGACATAATAAACGGCGTTGATATTGTCGTGTATTCGTCGGCGGTACCTTTCGACGACCCCGAACTTGCCGCGGCGTTTGCGGCAGGCAAGCTGGTCTTCGAGCGTCAGGAATTTCTGTCCGCCGTTGCCGAAATGTTCAGCACGGTTGTGGCTGTCGCGGGTACGCACGGCAAAACCACGGTGACCGCAATGATTGCGCATGTTTTGAAAACGTGCGGAATTCCTTTTGTCGCGCATATCGGCGGCGAACCTGTCGGAATGGACAATCTGACAATCGAACGGCTTGCCGACGGAAGCATACCGCGCGACATTTTTCTGACCGAAGCCTGCGAATACAAACGGCATTTGCTTGCTTTGCATCCGTCGCTTGCCATCGTCACGAATATGGAATGCGACCATCCGGATTGTTATTCCGACCTCGACGAAGTCTACGACGTGTTTTCGGCGTTTTTGGAGAAGTGCCCCGTTGCCGTCGTCCGATGTCAGGATAAATTCATATGCCCGAATGCGCATATATGCATTCGAGAGGACTACGGAGTGTGTGCGGAAACCGAAGAAAGCGAGCGAATGGGCACAGAAAGAATACATAAATACACCGAAAAGGAAACAACCTCAATCGGCGCAAACCGCAAAAGCTCGGCACAAACCGAAAACAACGCGGACAAAGTCGCGGCAAGCGGTTCCTATGGTGGCGCGAATGGCTGCTTGACGGAGGTTTCGAAGAATAAGCCGAACGAACAGAAAGCGGAGCGGAACGTTGCAGAAGAAATCACGTATCCATGCAAGGACATATGTTCATACGTTGTTTTGAGAACTCTCGAATGCAAGGGCGGACAAACGATAACTTATTCGCACGGTACGGGCACGTACTCTTTCTTTCTGCCGCTGAAAGGAAAACATATGCGCGACGACGCAATGCTTGCGCTTGCGGCGTCGTGTGTTCTAGGCGTTTCGCAGGAGTGCGCCTGTGCCGCGCTTGCCACGTTCGGGGGCGTCAAACGCCGTTATGAAAGGGCGGGCAAGCTATCGGGCGCGGAAGTCATTTTCGATTATGCTCATCACCCCACGGAGATAGCGTGCACGCTTTCAGTTGCGGCGACGGAAGGAAAGTTTCTGACCGTGTTTCAGCCGCACACCTATTCTCGTACCGCGCGGTATATGGACGATTTTGTGAACGTACTTGGACGCGCGGAGCACCTTGTGATTATGCCGACTTACGCCGCGAGAGAAAAGGGTGCACAAGGGGCTGACAGCGTCGATTTGGTACGGGAGATAAAACGCAAATTTCCTGAATGCAAACTTTATCTGTCGTTTTCGCACGATGATACTGCGGAATATATCAAAAACACCGCGGCAGGTTATGACGCGGTGCTTATGTTGGGTGCGGGTGATATATACCGTCTTAAAGATATTCTCCCGCTTGTCAGATGATGTCTGCCAGGTTGAAGTCCAGTACGCAGTGAATGTTGTGTGCCATTGTCATGAGCGACTGACATTTGCTCAAAGCGTTCATATCGTCGCCGCATTCGAGCGACCCTTCGGTTTCGGCAAGTGCCACCGAAAAGGCGCGCATATCGGGCGAGTAAGTGAACATTTCGAGTCCCATTCTTTTGTCTTCCCACCATTCGGTCAGTTCTTTCACTTCGTCCAACGCATCGTCGTCGGGCGATTTGATTGCCGTTTCCAATGCGGTCAGTCGGTCACCGAGTTCGCCGAAAACCTTGTCTACGTAAAGCGACTCGGCAATGCCCGCCGCAAGTATTACGGCAAGTATCACAAGAGCAAGTATCAGTCTTTTCATACTTTACCCTCTGCCGCGGCGTGAGTGCGGTCGTTGTCTTCTTCCGAACTGAAAAACACCGTCATGCTGTCGCGTTCGTAAGGCTGAACGAAGACTTCGTCGCCCGTGACCAGCATGAGCAGAACTTCTTCCTGTTCCAACCCGATGCTGTGAAGCAGTTTCATGACTCTTTCTTTGGACAGCCAGTCGAGTCCAACCATATTGGCACCGATGAAATTGCCTTCCATGATTACCGTTATGGGCATGGCGGCGGGCGCGAGTTTGATGTCCATATCCGCAGGCGTTAGCGGTTTGTTGCCCGATTTCGGAAGCACGGTCATGGTGCCGTTGGTTTCGACCATGGCGTATTCAACTTCGCCCGGGTTGAAATAGCCGTTTCCGCGCAGGGCTTCGAGCAGGTCGTCGATGTTCATGTTCAGTTCGTTGAGAACTTTGGGTAAAAGGTTGCCTTTTTCGATGACGACAACGGGTTTGCCGTTGAGGATTTTGCGGAAACGAACGCTTTTGACCGCAAGTTTTGTCATTATGATGTGAACGAGGAAAAGAGTGAATACGGGTATAATTCCGTATATTATGGGTATGGTCGGGTCGTTCATTGGAATGCAGGCGAGTTCGCTTGCCACGAGCGTGATTGCGAATTCGAACGGCTGCAATTCGCCGAGCTGCCTTTTTCCCATAAGCCGCATTGCGACCAGAAGAAAGAAATATATGACTATGCACCTTACAAACAAACTTAACATACGGTTATTTTGATTGCAGGTTCTGTTTTTATGCGTAAAAGCCGTCCGTTTGATTTATTGTCTTGCGGGCGGCTTGATTATCAAGGATTGATGAAGAATATAGTTTGGCGGGCAGAAGCATAATTAAACGCTTGCCTGTAAACGTGCGATTTGCTTGCGGTTTTACTCGGTGCGGCGGGCGGGACGATTGCGGGGTGCGCGTTGTTTTCGGTGCGCACGTGCAAAACGCGATTTTCTGCCGTTTGCGACGGCGCGGGTTTCCGACGGCTGGAAAACGGTTGCCGTGAGAAATGCTTTTATGTCCACAATGCCGAACGCCGTAACGAATATAAAGAAGAAAAACAGCACGTATACGGCAATTACGAGGGTAGTTGCGGTGTTGCCCATAAAGGGCGCTACAAGTCTTTCCGTGAACATTCCGAGCACGGCTAGCGGAACGGAAAACAGACACACGAAGAATGCGCGTCCCATGCCTTCCGTTCGTCCGAGTTTGCGAGAAAGTATAATGGCGTTTATTGCCGAAGTCACGAGGAACGCCGTTCCGCTTGCCACGGCACAGGCGTAAATTCCGATTACCTGCGGCAGGAAGAATATGCAGGGCAACATCAGCGCAAGTCCGCTTACGTAGCTCAGGAAAGAATACTTTTCCATACCCAGCGAATTAAGAATGGGCGTGGTGACCGAACTCAGCGAAAGCGGGAAAATCAGTGCGGACGCATAGGATACGAACCTGCCCGCCTCGGCGTCGCCGAAGAAGAAAAGTCCGAGTTCTTTGCCGAGAGGGAAATATACGGCGAAGAAAAGGGACGCAACTAGGGCGGCAAACAAGAGCGAGGTGCGGTACTTGGAACGGATTTGTTCGTAGTCGCCTTTTGCTGCGAGTGCGGCTATATCGGGAATGAGAACCACGGACAGTGCGGACACGACGGTTACGGGCGCCATGATGAGCGGAAGCGCCATACCCGCGACCCTTCCGTATTGCGCCGTTGCCATTGCGACGGTCATTCCGCCCGCTACAAGGCGTTGAGGGATAATCAACGCGGTGAGTGAAGCGGAAAGCGAAGTCAGTATGCGGATTGCGGACAGCGGGAGCGTGGCGGTGATAAGCTCCTTTGTCCCTTGCGGTTTGCTAAATCGTCCGCCCGCCTTGAAAAACAAAATTGCGAGAATTACGACGCAGACGACGTCGGACAGCACAAACGCCACGGCAACACCCGTTGCACCCGTAAGAACGGCAAAAAATCCGCTGGCAAAGAGCATGGAAAATCCGATTTTGAGGATTTCGTCCGCAAGTTCGGCAGCCGAAAACGCAAGGAAGTTTTTGCGCCCCCAGAACCAACTTCTGAGTGGTGCGTAAAGCGAGGATGTGACAAGCGCGGGCAGCATAATGAGGAATATGGGCATACAACGTTCGTCCGTGAATATGCCGCCGAGATAGCGCGAGAATGAATAAAAGATTATGCAGATTGCAGCTGACACGCCGAGCCCCAAAACTACCGAAGCAGTGGTCAGCGCGTTCTGCCTGCGGACGTCGCCTTTTGCGGCGCATTCCGCGACTTTGCGCGACAGCACCGTAGGCGCACCCGCCGTTAGCGAAAACAGCAGCAGCAGTACGCTGAGCGCAATCTGGTATATGCCGACCGTTTCCGCCCCCAGACTTCTAGACATCCATATCTTGAAAAGGAAGGAAAGAAGTCTTGTGATGACGGAAAAGCCCGTGACTATGGAGAATGATTTAACCGTACCGTTCAATTTGTCGCCTCGAAGGAAAATATATGACAAAGGGCGCGCTTTGATAACCTAACGACGGAATAATCGGGATTTGCTGAAATCAAAACGCACATAGTGCAAGCGAAAGCGCGGTGAGGGGGAGAGCGAGAAGAACAAATGGGAAAAGTGAGAAGGGCAAATAAAAAGGAAATATGATATGAAAACTTGATGAGTGTAATGATGTTTAGTGTAGGCTAGGGCAAAAAGAAAGCCGCCGATTGCTCGGCGGCTTTTGGTTTTCATTTTGACGATTATTCGTTGTAGGAGTCGTAATCGTCTTTCTTCTTGTAGACGTTGTTCATCGAAGTGTTGTCGGTGAGTACGTCTTTGCCTGCGCCCTTGGTGAGTTTCTTCTTGTACTTTCTGACGAAGAACACAACCACAACCGCTATCGTCGCGAGTGCGAGCAGTATGGTCGGTATCATCCACCACAGGTTGTTGAGGTCGAAGGAAGTGTCGGGAGTTTCGACCGTTCCGTCTTCGCCGTCGCCCGTTTCGCCTTCGGAGCCCTCTTCGGGAATTTCTCTGAATTTGATAATGGCGTTGTCGCCACCTATTTCGGTATAAAGTTTGTCATAAGCGTCGATGTCGCCGATTTTTTCGATGGTCACTGCGTCGAAGAATGCGTAGCCGCTTGCGAGTGTGCTTTCGTCGTCGGCGTCATAAAGTCCGAGTCCCAGACGTACTGCAACGGAAGTCACGTCGTTGTCGGGTGCGAGAACGTAGAAGGTGTAGGTTGTCCAGCCGCTTTCGGATTGCACTTTCTCGAAGCGGAGAGGTGCGTCGGAGTCGTTGGAAGAACCGAGGTACAGTTCGACGTATGCGCCCGTGTCGGCGGATTTGGTGAAGTTGCCGTTCTTGTCGACGTGTCCGATGTTGTGAGTGAACACGCGGACGGTGATTTTGTATGCGTTCTCTGCGGTGAGAGTATAGCCCGTCGAGGCGTAGTAGTACGCGCTGTCAACCGTGTTGTTGATGACCAGCAGGTTGCTGCCGTCGATGCCGTCGGTCTTTATCTGGTCGATTGTGAGCAGTCTGTCGGCTTTTGCCTGTTCGAGTTTCTTTTCTTTGAGTGCGGCGATGATTTCCTCGTCGGTCTTGCCATCATATTCGCCGCTTTCCTTGGCTTCCTGCAACTCGGCGTCGGTTATGGTGAAGTCGTCGACGGTGAGTTCGGGACCGAGACCGGTGATGTAACCTTCGTCGTCCTGTACGTTGTCGATGTTGAGAACGCCGGAGTTGGTGTTGTCTTTATCCTGGTCGGTTCCGACCGTTCCCGTCCAACCGTCGGGGGTGGTCAGGTTCTCGTCGGAGGTTGCGCCGTCCATGGAATCAAAGCTGTCGGTGAAGAAGGTTATCTTTCTGTTGTAGTTTTCGTCGCTTACGGAATCGTTGAATTCCTTATCGGTGAGAGTGTGCTGGGTGACGCTGTCGAACACAACAATGCCCGAAGATTTGAGGTCGGCTTCGGCTTTTGCCGTTCCGTCTGCGTTCATGCCGCCCGTAATATCCGCGTTTTCACCGAGCCACAGACCGAGTTTGAGGGATACGCCCGTCAGACCGACCTGAATGTTGAAGGTGTACTGATGCCACTGGTCGTCGGCTATTACGTTGAAGTAACGGGTTTGTCCGCCGAGTTCGCTGCCGGAGGCTTCGCCTTGCAGATAAATCATCGCTTTGGTGCCTGCTTCGGTGTCTGCTTTGGCTTTTGCCCAAAGGCTGATTGCATAGTTGGTGCTTGCGGAGAGTTTGAAGTTGTCGGACAGATAGCCTGCCGAGAATGCTTCGCCTTTGCCTGCGAGAACAAGCATATTGGGTGCGCCCACCGCTCCGTCGACAAAGAAGTTCGCGTCATCGGGGAAGAGGGTGTTGATCTGGTTGCTTGCCTGCCAGCCGCCTTCTTCCTTGGTGTCGAGTTTGACGATGCCGCCCACGAAGTTGTCGTTATCGGCAAGGGTGGTGTCGCTTATAGACCAGTTGGAAGGAATGCCGGGTTTGGTGCTGTCCTGCAACGTTCCGTCGCCTGCCGTCCACGCTTCGTCGCCCATTTCGGAGTAGTCGACGTCGTTGAACGCACCATTGGTGAAGGAACCGCTCTTGGACGTTGCAAGGTTGACCGTCTTGACGTAGGTGCCGGAGCTGGTGCCCGTGAAGTCGGAGTAGGTGATGGCAGTCATGCTCATGTTGCAGACGTACGCCGTGCCTCTTGCGAGAGTGTCGGAATTGTAGGCGTTGCTGTCACCGAACGCGACTTTGAGGTAGAGGTCTTTTGCTTCTTCGGCAGAGCCGCGGATTACGAAGGAAAGTTCAACCCAGTCGTTGGTGTAGTCGTCGTAATCTTCGGTGTTGATTGCCGTGAAGGAAGAAAGAACGGTGGGGTCTTTGCCTTCTTCTTCCGCGGGTTGCATCAGGTAAACGTACACGCCGGAAGTGGATTTGACCGCGTCGGTCTTAACCCACATCGAAATGCGGTAGAAGTGGTTTGCCTTGATGTTGAATTTTTCGGTTTCGAAGGCGTAGTAGGTGTTTTGGGTCGCTCTCATCATAAGACCTTTGGGGTCTGCTCCGAGTTCGTAAGGAGTGAGAGGAGCGTCAATGCCGAAAGCTTTGAAGAATTCTTCGTCGGTGAGAGGAACAACACCTGCGGTCATGTAGTCTTCACCGACTGCGGGGGGATTTTCACCGAGAGCCTGAGTAAATCCCTTGGGGGTGCCGAGGGTGCCTTTGTCAAAGCCGTTGAGTTGAGTGTAAGAAGAGAAGTCGCCGCTGATTCCGCTGTCGCCCGCGACCTTAAAGAGGTTTTCGGTGGTGAGGTCGACTTTGATTGACGTATCATCATCTTTGGCGATGATTTCGTATCCGCTCTGTGCGTCTTTGGACGCTTGGTCGAATTCACCCTGGTCGGCGTATTCGGTGAGCATGAGGTTGTCGAAGAATGCCCAGCCCGTGGAGAACGTGCCGTTTGCTTTGTAGGTGGTACGTTTGACTGCGGACGCGCTGGTGGAGCTGTAGTGGTCGTAAGTGACTTCCGTATTGTCGGCGGCGGAACCCGTGCCGAGCCAGAAAGTCATGTTGTAGGACATATCTCTGTACTGGTTGCCCTGAATGTAGAAGGTGTAGGTCTTCCAACTGCCTGTGGATGCGGGTTCGCGTTCGCTGTTTTCGCTGAACAGAACCGTACCGTCGACTTTGTTCTGTGAAATGCCTTTGATGGAAATGTCCTTGCCGTCGCCCGAAAGGGTGAGGGTGACGCCTTCGCCGTAGATACCCGCCGTGAAGACGTTGACGGAAATGGCGTAGAATTTATTCTTTTCGATGGTGATCTGCTTGGAGGTCTTGACACCCTGTGCCGTCATCATCTGCTGAGAGAGCATATAGACGTTGGAACCGAGAATGAGGTTCTGACCGATTTTGTCGGCATACGCTTCGAGCATGGACGCGGGGGTGTGCGTCTGACCGTCTCCGAGGTAGTAGGTGCCTGCGTACTTGGTGTAGTTCTCGGCAAATTTTGCAGCGTCGATGATACCGTCAAAGCGGTAGGAAGTGGGAGCGTTGGTGCCCGTGACTACCGACCAGTTGGAAGGTGCGCTGGTGCCGATGGAAGTGGAACCGAAGTCAAAACGTCCGTTGGGGACTTTGAGCGTAACGGTCTGGAGATAGGGGTTGGTGCCCGCGAGTTCCTCGTCGGCTTTCTTTTCGTATTGCTGTCTTGCGGTGTCGCCGCCTTCGACGTCTTCGAGTTTTTCGAGGTTGACGTTGTCGAAGAACGCGTAGCCCGTGGTCAGACCGTCGGAGTAGTAAGAGCTGTACTTACCGAGGGAAAGACGGAGAGAAAGAGAGGAGTCCTTGGTGGGTGCGCTTTCGAAATAGATTTCGTAAGTTTGCCACACGCCCTTGGTGTCGATGCCTGTGAATTCGGCATAGCCTTCCGAACCGACGTAAATGCTTGCGCCGGGGACGTTTCCGTCTTCGTCGGTGCCCGCGATATTGTAGGTGAGCACGTCAACGGTGAGTTTGTAGTAGCAGCCTTTTTCGAGGGTGAAGTTCTGGGAAGTGTAGCCGTAAGCGGTGGGGCCGTAATCCTCGTCGTCGGTGATTTTGTCCTTGGTGGGCATATAAGCCATCAGCACGTTGTTGACCGCGCCTTCTTCGGAGGAGAAGTGCGATTTGAGCTGGTCGTAAAGGACAAGACCGTCCGCGTTTGCGGAGCCGTCGTCGTTCCAGAATTTGCGGTTGGCTTCGTAGATTGCCTGTTCGAGGCTGACTGCGCCGCCGATGATGTCACCGGGAATGGTGGAAGAGGAATAATGTTTGCCGCCCGTCCAACCGGTTATGGAACGGGGCCAGTCGCCGCTCGTGGAAATGACCTTGAAGTCGGAGTTGCTTATCAGCAAACCTTCGGTGGCTTCGATGGCGGAAGAATCGCCGTCACCCGAACCGTCGGGATTGCAAGCAACGAGCATAGTCGCGGTGAATGCGACGACAAGACACAGAATCAGAGCTAAAATCGAAAGTCTTTTCTTGTTCATAGTTTCCTTTGCTCAATTTTATTTCGGGCGCACACTCACGTGTACGCGTCGTAATTATATACAGGCTAGAGTATTCTATAACATAAACATTATTTTTGCAAACGTATTTGATAATTTCACGCAAATTAAAGAAACTAACCCCCGAAGGAGAGCAAAATTGAAAAATTCGGTGTTGTTAGCGGGCAAAAAATCGCTTTTTACCTATCAGACGGAGAGCGGAAAAAAGCGCAGAACCAAGGCGGCGTTGCTTGTTATGTGCGGATTGCTGACGGGCGCGGTCAACGGACTTTTCGGTGCGGGCGGCGGTATGCTTGCCGTACCCGTGCTGACTTACGTTGCGGGGTTGGACGAAAGAAAATCCCACGCCACGGCGATAGCCGTTATACTTCCGCTTTGCATAATAAGCACTATCGTGTACGCCCTGCAAGGCGGCTTCGACTATTCGATTTTTCCGCCTACTGTCGCAGGCGTGGTTGCGGGCGGAGTGCTCGGAGCGGTGTTCCTGAAAAAAGCGTCGGGGACTTTTCTCAACGTTCTTTTCTACGGTCTTATGCTGTTTGCGGGACTGAAAATGATGTTATGAAAACGTCGCAATCGCAGTTTTATAGCTCGAATTGTGCATATAAACGTCTTTTAATGTGATTTAAGCGCCGAACGGTATTGTTTGCGGCGCGGAGGAGAAATTATGAAATGGCTGTGGTTTTTGCTTGCGGGATTGCTCGGCGGAGTGCTTGCCGGAATGGGTATGGGCGGCGGTACGCTGACCATTCCTTTGCTTGTTCTTGCATTGGGAGTAGACCAGTTGACCGCGCAGTTTGCCAACCTTGCCGCCTTCCTTCCGACGGGTGCGGCGTCGCTTGTCGTTCACGTCAAGAACGGACTTGTCGACATAAAAGGTCTTGCAGCATTTATCATACCCGCGGTTGCGGCGACCGCAGTTACCGCCGCATTTGCTCACGACGCGTCCGACATTCTCGGCAAACTCTTCGGTGGATTTTTGGTTGCGGTCGCCGTTGCAAGTCTTGTAGCCGCGGTAGTAAAAACGGCGAAAAGCTGAACGTTTCGCGAAATTAATACAACAGTATTAAAAACCGAATGCGTGTTGCGTTTAATGTTGTTTTCAATCGGCTGTTTGGTCTTTGCGCGGGCGATTGTTTGCCGTTTGCTTGTCTTTTGTCTTGCGGTTTGCGCAAAAAAACACAGTCCTTCGGAAATATTCGGTATTTACTTTAATAGCGTTTTGTACTATAATTAACAAAAAATACAATATAGAATGCGCGTGTAGCGCTTTTCCGCAGTCTTTTTTATCTGAGGAATACGGTTAGAGGTTTGTTTTGAAAACATTTCGTCACGGAACCCATCCGCCTGCCAACAAAGTGACGGAGTCTGCGCAGCTTGCCGAAATGGCAGTGCCGCAAACTCTGTTTTTCGCGTTGTCGCAGCATATCGGCGCGCCCGCGAAACCCGTTGTTGCAGTCGGTGACACGGTCAAGGAAGGACAACTTATCGCAGAAGCGGCAGGTTTCGTTTCCGCAAACGTTTATTCATCCGTTTCGGGAACGGTAAAGGGCATTGTTTCGCTGCCTACCGCAACGGGCGGCAAATGCGACCATATCGAAATCGAAAACGATTTCCGTTATGACAAAGTCACGTTGCCGCCACTCGTCAATCCCGACAAAGACGCAGTAGTTGCCCGCGTAAAGGAAGCGGGCATTGTCGGCATGGGCGGCGCCACTTTCCCGACGCACGTCAAACTTTCGCCGTCAAAACCCGTCGATACGCTCATCATCAACGCCGCGGAGTGCGAGCCTTACATTACTTGCGACTACCGTCTGTTGCTGGAAAGAACGGACGAAGTCATTTCGGGCATCAAGCATCTCATGACGGCGCTCGGCGTGGACAAGGCGTACATCGGTATCGAGGCAAACAAACCCGAGGCAATCAAAAAACTGGTTGCGGTTTGCCCCGAAAACATCGTTACTGTCAAGTTGCGCACCAAATATCCGCAGGGCGCGGAGAAACAACTCATATATGCCGTCACCAAACGCAAAGTTCCCGCGGGCGGACTGCCTATGGACGTCGGTTGCGTCGTTGACAACGTGCATACGGCATTTTCCGTTGCGCGTGCAGTCGATGCAGGCGAGACGCTCTATATGCGTGCAATGACGGTCAGCGGAAACGGCGTCGAGTTGCGCGGCAATTACTGGGTCAGAGGCGGAACGCCTTATTCCTTCGTTTACGAAACCACGCGCGGCAACGTCGACGAAGACGTCACCAAGAAAGTGATAAGCGGCGGTCCCATGATGGGGTTTGCGCAGGCGGATTTGCGCGCTTGCTGCACCAAAGGGTCGTCGTCCTTGCTTTTCCTCGACGAAAAGCAGTTCAATATGCACGAACCCACGCAGTGTATCAACTGCGGCAGGTGCATACGGAGCTGTCCCATGAACCTCATGCCCCGCGATATGGAGCACGCGGTCATAAAAGGCGAGTACAAAAAGGTCAAGAGCCTCGGCGTCGCAAACTGCATGGAATGTGGCGTATGCTCGTACGTCTGTCCCGCCAAACGTCCTCTCGTTCAGGCGTTCAGACTTGCAAAGAAAACTATAAGAGAAAGGGGGATTAAGTGATGGGCAAGTACATAGTTTCGTCGTCTCCCCACATTTCTTCGCCGTCCACGACCAGAAAAATAATGCTGGACGTCATCATCGCGCTTTGTCCCGCGCTTCTGGCGTCCGTGCTGATTTACGGATTCTATCCGCTTTTCGTCACGGTATTGTGCGTGGGTTCGGCGGTGTTCTGCGAGTGGATTTTCAACGTAATAACCAAAAAACAGCAGACGGTGGGTGACCTTTCCGCGGTAGTCACGGGTATAATTCTTGCGCTCAATCTGCCGCCCGTCGTTCCTTTCTACGTTCCCATGGTGGGCGCGGCGTTTGCAATCATAATCGTCAAAATGCTGTTCGGCGGTATCGGCAAGAACTTTGCCAACCCCGCTATCACGGCGCGTATTTTCCTTATGCTTGCGTGGACGGGCGTCATGACTACGTTCGTCAAACCCATTGACCTGTCGGACGGTTCCAATCTGTTTGCCTATTTCGTGCACGGCGTAGATATCAATCTGCCCGCCGCCATAACCACGGCAACTCCGCTCGGCGCAGTCAAGAACGCAATCGCAAACGGCACCAATCCCGCGGCGGGACTCGACGCGCTCGGTATGTTCCTCGGTACAATCGGCGGAAGCGCGGGCGAAGTCAGCACACTTGCAATTCTCATCGGCGGCGCGTACCTCGCAATCCGCAAGGTCATTGACGTCAGAATTCCCGTTCTGTACATCGTGTCCACCGTGCTGTTCACGTCCATATTCTTCGCCGACAGCGGTTATGTCGGAGAATACATCTGGACGTACCTTCTCGGCGGCGGTCTTATGTTCGGCGCGTTCTTCATGGCGACGGACTATGCCACTTCGCCCAAAACCCTGCCCGCAGTCGTAATTTACGGACTTGCGCTCGGTTTTATCACGGTTGTAATCCGCAAGTACGGCAGCTACAACGAAGGCGTGTCGTTTGCAATTCTTCTTATGAACATTGCAACGCCCATGCTCGAAAAAATCAGAATCAAACCCTTCGGTACTCCCGTTAAATCGGTGAAAGACATTATCGAAGAAAAGAAGGCGGCTCGCGAACGTAAGAAAGCCGAAAAAGCCGCCGCGCTTGCAGGAGGTGAGGGAAATGAGTGACAAAGAATTCAATCTGCAACCCGAAACCGTCCAGACCGCAGGCGCACCGCAGGCGGAAACCAAAAAGCCGAAGTTCGTCACCAAAGACGTAATAATGTGCGTCGTCGTACTTGTTGCGATAGCGCTTGTCGCGGGCGTATTGCTCGGAGTTATGAACTGGGTGACGTACGTTGACCCCGACGCCGCAATTCTTTCTCAGCTCGCAGGGTACTACGGCGTGGACTCTTCGCTCGTGTCGAAAGCGGAAGACAGAGTAATCAATGCGGGCGGTAAAGACGAAGTGCTCGGTTGCTACGTCGTGAAAGATGCCGACGGCAACGACGTTGCGTACGTTTATCACACGGCGGGCAGCGGCGGCAAGGGCGGTACGGTCGAACTTCTCGTTTATATCGACGCAAACGGCATTATCACCGAACTCGAAGAATATTCGCAGTCCGAAACGGCGGGATATTTCAAGAAGGTTATGGAAGCCAACAAATCAAAGTACGTAGGGTTTGACATAACCACAATCGAAAGCTTCGAACTCAAAGGCAGCGGCGATAACGGTATCGACGCGGTCAGCAACGCTACCAAGACGTCCAATGCGGTCAACAACGCAGTCAACGCCGCGGTGTACGCGTTCAATCACTATACGACGGGGGTGGCACAATGAATCGTGAACTGAAATTCGACGCCCGCGCAAAGGGCAAAATAGTTGCCAACGGCATTCTCGCGTCCAATCCCGTTTTCAGACTGGTTCTCGGTATGTGTCCCACGCTTGCCGTGTCAACCAGCGCTTTCAACGGACTGGGTATGGGACTTGCCGCGACAATAGTTCTGGTGTGTTCCAATATGCTGGTTTCGTTGTTGCGCAAAGTCATTCCCGACAAGGTGCGTATTCCCGCGTTCGTGCTCATCATCGCAACGTTCGTCACCATCGTCGAAATGCTGCTGCGCAAATTCGTTCCCGCGCTTTACGACGCGCTCGGCATATATCTGCCGCTCATCGTCGTCAACTGTATTATTCTGGCGCGCGCGGAAGCCTTCGCAAGCACCAATAAAGTCGGCGACTCCATTCTCGACGGTCTCGGAATGGGTCTCGGATTTACGCTTTCGCTTATGCTCATCGGCTTTATCAGAGAGTTCCTGGGTTCGGGTACTTTCTTCGTGGGTTCGCTCGGCGAAGTAGAATTCGGCGTCGAACTCGGCAATCTTCCCGATTACGCAATGAGCGTGTTCGTTCTGCCCGCGGGCGGTTTCCTGACGCTCGGTCTGCTTATGGCGGCAATCAACTATATTTCCGAAAAGTCGGCTGAAAAACGCGAACTCAGACACGCGGCGGAAGGCAAAGTCATAGACGAACACATTCAGGCTCTGCTCGAAGAAGACGAAAAACGTCGCGCCGAAGGTGCAACGGAAAACGAAAAAGCCGATACCGTATCGGCGGCTGACGGGGAGGTGAGCAAATGACGTACTTTCTTCTGATTATAGGCGCGGTGTTCGTCAACAACTTCGTTCTTTGCCAGTTCCTCGGTTGCTGTCCCTTCCTCGGCGTTTCGAAAAAGACCGATACCGCTCTCGGTATGGGACTTGCCGTTATATTCGTCATGGGCATTGCGTCCATATTCACGTGGCTGGTTCAGAAACTGCTTGTCGCGGCGGGTATAGAATATTTGCAGACGATAGCGTTTATTCTCGTCATAGCCGCGCTCGTTCAGTTGGTTGAAATGGTACTCAAAAAGTTCATGCCGTCGCTTTACAGCGCGCTCGGCGTGTATCTGCCGCTCATCACGACCAACTGCGCCGTTCTGGGCGTTGCAATCCTCAACATTCAGTCCTACGGCGTGGTAGGTGCGGAAAGCCTGTTGCTTTCCTTCCTCAACGGCGTGTTCAGCGGCGTCGGTTTCACTCTCGCAATACTCCTGCTTGCGGGTATCCGCGAAAGAATGGACATCGACGCCATTCCGAAACCGTTCAGAGGTTTCCCGATTACGCTCATCAGCGCGTCCATCATGAGTCTTGCGTTCACGGCGTTCTCGGGTATGATTTAAGGAGGGCGGATTATGATTAACGTTGTTTCGGCTGTCAATCCGATGACGATACTTTATTCGGCTCTCGCTCTTCTCGGACTTGCGCTTGTTTTCGGCGTTCTGCTTGCCGTTCTCGGCAAGAAACTCGCAGTAAAAGAAGACGAAAAAGTCGCAGAAGTCCGCAAGCATCTGTCGGGTGCAAACTGCGGCGCCTGCGGATATGCAGGCTGCGACGCTTTCGCAAAAGCCGTTGCCGAGGGCAAAGCTGACATTAACAACTGTTCCGCAACCGCTCCCGCCGAGAAAAAAATAATCGGCGAGATATTGGGGGTTTCGGTAGACGCGGAAGAGACCAAAATAGTAGTGGCGTGCAACGGCGGAAACGCCGCCAAGGACAAATACGAATATATGGGTTACGGCAACTGCCGCAGTATGGAACTGCTCGGCGGCGGTCGTAAAGTTTGTCCGTGGGGCTGCCTCGGTATGGGGTCGTGCACGGACGCGTGCCCTGAACACGCAATCGACGTGCGCGACGGAGGTTACGCCGTCGTCGACCGCGAGAAGTGTATAACCTGCGGCAAATGCATTACGGCGTGTCCCAAGAAACTCGTCAAACGCATCCCCGCGTCCGCAAAAGTGTACGTCGCATGTTCCAACTGCCTGCGCGGAGGGAAGGACGTCAAAGCCATGTGCACCAACGGTTGCCTGGGCTGCGGACTTTGCGCAAAGAACTGTCCTGAACAGGCAATCACAATGGTCAACAATCTGCCCGTAATCGACTATTCCAAGTGCACGGGCTGCGGACTTTGCGCCTCCAAGTGTCCCGCAAAATGTATAAAATCCTGCAATTGATTATCGCACCGGCGGCGCAACTGACTCTGTGCCGCACTCGAAAGACGGAATACCGCCTTCGGATATAAACAAATTCCTCTTATAAGGAGCAATCATATGGAAAAAATCGCTGTTATCGACCTCGGCTCGAATTCTGCAAGACTGGTTCTGGTCAACATTCTGGAAGGAGGATATTTTGTCGTGTTCGACGAGCTGAAAGAAACTGTCAGGCTCGGTCAGGATATGGACTGGGACAGAATCATCAAACCCCAGCGCATAGCACAGACAATCAAGACTCTCACGATGTTCAGGCGTCTTTGCGACGCAAACCACGTCGACAAGATTTTCGCCTACGCCACCGCAGCGGTCAGACGTGCAAAAAATCAGAAGAGTTTTCTCGACGAAGTCGCAATGACTTGCGGCATAAAAATCAAGGTTCTCACGGTTGAAGAACAGGCGCTTCTCGTCTATCAGGGCGTAATCAACTCCATGGACATTCCCAAAGGATTGATTATGGAAATGGGCGGCGGCTCGACCAACCTTATTTACTACAACCGCAGAAATCTCATTCACTACGAAACCCTGCCTTTCGGAACGGTTACGCTCACCGACCTGTTCAAGAATTACAGTTCCGAGCCCGAACTCCGCGCCGCGAAAATTGAGGAGTTCATCGGCGAACAGCTCGAAAAGATAAGCTGGCTCGACAGCATCGAACCCGACACCAGTTTTGTGGGCGTCGGCGGCGCTTTCCGCAATCTCGGCAGAATAAGCAGAATGATAAAGAAATATCCCTTCAACATGACTCATGGATACGAAATTCCGATGAACGAGTTTGAGGGTATATATTCGACCATAAAGAAACTCGACCTCGACTCCACGATGAAGATAAAGGGACTGTCAAGCGGCAGAGCAGACATATTCCCGAGCTCGCTTGCAGTCATCAAAGCCGTGTTGTCGCGTTTCAATTTCCCCAAAATCACAATCAGCGGTTGCGGACTGCGTGAAGGCGCGATGTTCCGTTATGCCGTGCCAGGCGTAAACGAAAGACCGCTTACCGACGTTCTCGGACATTCTCTGCACACGCAGATGAAGTACTACGACGTCAACGTAAACCACGCCGAACACGTCTACAACCTTTGCATTCAGTTGTTCAAACAGCTCAAAGTCCTGCACAAGATGCCCAGAATGTACGTGCGCGTGCTCAAAATCGCGGCGCTTATGCACGACACGGGGATGCGCATCAAATACTATCATCACGAACAGCATTCCTGCTACATCATTCTCAACAGCAACCTCTACGGCGTGCCGCACAAAGACCTCGTGCTTGCGGCCTTCGTCGCGGCAGGACACCGCAAAAACGAAATCGTCAAAGAGGATATTCTCAAATACAAGGATATGCTCACGCCCGAAGACGTCGACGCAATGCGCAAGCTCAGCGTCATTCTCCGAATTGCGGAGAGCTTCGACCGCAGTCAGAGCGGCGTAATCACGGGCATAACCTGCGACGTCCTCGGTGACAGCGTCATCGTCAAGACGGAAACGGAAGGGGACTGCTCGCTGGAAGTCAAAGACGCACTTTCCGTCGCACAGGAATTCAAGGCGGCGTATGGCAAAAACCTGGAAATTCTCTGAGCCCGTAGTTCTCGCATCGGCGTCGCCACGACGGCTCGAACTGCTTTCCGAAGTCGTAAGCGACCTTACGGTTTCGCCCTCGGACATCGACGAAAGCGACGTGAAGGCAACCTCACCGCGCGCGCTTGTCAAGGAACTTTCCAAAAGAAAAGCGCTTGCGGTTCTGCCGCAGGACGGAAACTTTGAAAAAGTCGTGATAGGCGCGGATACGGTGGTTTATCGTAATAAATTGTACGGTAAACCTCACGACCGTGCAGATGCCATCAGAATACTCAACGAACTCAACGGCAAAAGGCATTACGTTTTTACGGGGGTTACGGTGATTTCGAAAGGCATAGTCCGCACGTTTGCCGTGCGTTCGTCGGTGCGTTTCAAATCGCTGTCGCAGGAAGAAATAGAAAGATACGTTGACGAATACCGCCCCTACGACAAAGCGGGCGCATACGCCGTTCAGGAAGGCGTGGTCGTAAAGTCGTATCGCGGCAGTCTGACAAACATCATCGGGTTGCCAATGGAGAAACTCATCAAAGTACTAAGAAACGAAGAGGTGTAATGTGGCTAATATAGAATTGTCCATCGACCTTGGAAGTAAGTTTATTACCATTTATCAGAAAGGAATAGGACTCGTGTTGCGCGAGCCTGCAATCGCCATTGCGAGAAAGGTTCGCGACCGTTACGAAATACGCGAGGCGGGTTATCGTGCCGAAAGCATAATGTCGACCTCTCTCGGTGGCGCAAAGATGGTTGCGCCCATTCGCGAAGGGCTTATCGTCGACGACGAAATGTGCACGCTGTTGCTCAAACATTTCCTGCAACGTATAGTTCCCGCGTCTCTTTTCCCTCCCAAAATCAAGGCAATAGTCAGCATAAGCTGCGCAATGACCAACAGCGACAGAAAAGCCGTCGAAAAGTGTATGGTCAAGGCGGGCATCAAAGACGTACTGCTTGTGGAATCGCCTTTGTCGTTGCTTGCGTACACGGGCAGCATCGGCGGACTGTTTGTGGACATCGGCGGCGGCAAAACTGAAATTGCCGCAGTCACCAACAGGGGCATTGCCTGCGGCGTCGCCGTAAACATCGCGGGTGACGCTTTCAATGCGGCTATCATCGACAGCGTGTATATGAACTACGGCGTCAAGCTCGGCGAATATACCGTGGAGAAAATCAAGCAAAGTGCGCTTTCGTTCTATCTCAACGACGAGGGAAGTTATCCCGTAAGCGGCGGCGGAAAAGACGGTTCGCCCAGAAGCGTGGTTATCACTGCGGGCGATATGCGCGACGCAGTGCTTCCGCTTGTCGACAATATCATCGAAGTCATAATGAACGTGCTCAATCAGACGCCCCCCGAACTTGCGGCGGAAATCCTGCGCAAAGGCATTTTCGTGTCGGGCGGTTCGAGTCATATTCCCGGACTTATTGAATATATGGAACAGGCTTTCGAATTGCCGCTCACGCCGCTTTACGACAGGGAAAACTGCGTGGCAATCGGCGGTGCGAAATTCCTCGACGACAAAGTCCTGCTGTCCGACCTGCTCGGCATTCACATCGAATAAGGCATTCCGTCGAAAAAATCGTTGCAATAGAAAACGGTTTAACTTTATAAATACGATAACAGCAAAAAACAAAACGCCGCATTGCGCGGCGTTTTTTAGATTTATTGCAGAATGATGATTTAACGTTTTCCAGTGGGTCAATACTTTGCGTCGTCGGGGTTGCTGCCTATTCTTCCGACGCCCTCGATTGTTTCGATTGCGGCAATTTCGTCTGCGGAAAGTGCGAAGTCGAACACGTCGATGTTTTCGCGGATACGCGAAGGAGTCACGGATTTCGGAAGGGGAAGCACGCCTTTGTCAAGGCACCATCTCACGAGCACTTGCGCTTGCGTTTTTCCGTGCTTTGCAGCGATGCTTTCAAGCACGGTATTGCCGAACGCGCGACCGCGGCAGAGCGGTGCCCACGCTTCGACAACCACGCCGTTCTGCTTGGAAAATTCTTCTGCTTCTTTTTGTACAAGCCCCGCGTGAAATTCAATCTGATTTACCATAGGAGCCACTTTACTGTTATCGATTATAACTTTTAAGTGGTGTTTCAGGCAATTGCACACGCCTATTGCCCGCACTCTGCCTTCTTCGTAAAGACGTTCGAACGCCCGCCACGTGTCGAGCAAAGTCCTGGGATAATCGGCGACGAAATCCTTTGCCATGGGCCAATGAATGAGGTACAGGTCCACGGTGTCAAGTCCGAGTTTTTTTACCGACATTTCGAAATGCCTGAGCGCGCTGTCGTAGCCTTGGTTTGTGTTCCAGAGTTTTGTCGTGACGAAAACTTCGTCGCGGGATATTCCGCTTTCGGCAAGTGCTTTGCCGACGCTTTCTTCGTTGGCGTAAAACTCCGCCGTGTCGATATGGCGGTAGCCCGCAAGCAGGGCTTCCTTCACGCTGTTTACGCAGGTGTCGCCGTCGGGCGTAAGATAAGTGCCGAAACCCACGCAGGGGATTTCGACACCGTTTCTGAGTTTGAATGCGTCTTTCGGGGAAGAGAACATTTTTGCGCTCCGATTATTACTTTGTGCCTTTGAGGTTGGGAATTGGTACGTTGATGAAACGCGGGCGTTCCGCACCGAAGAAGAACACTGCAAGCGCTCCCGGCCCTGCGTGTGAGCCTACGAGATAGTTGACGTTGCAGTAGCGGATTGTGACCTGCGGGAAGATTTCCATTATTTTCTGCGCGAGCACTTTTGCACCTTCTATGTCGTCGCCGTGTTCCACGAGTATAAAGTCGTTCAGTTCGGGTTTGCAGTATTTCTCGACCTGTTCCGCAATAGCAGTCAGGGCTTTCTTTTTGCCCATCACTTTGAGCAAAGGCATAATTTTGCCGTAATGGTTGAGTTCGAGAAGCGGTTTGATGCCGAGTATGGTGCCGACTGCGGCTTCGATACGGCTGAGTCGCCCGCTGCGGTAAAGTGTGTTGAGGTCTTCCACTATGAAAAAGTGGTGGAAGTTCATTCTGTTGTCGTTCAGCCAGTTGTAAACCTCTTCGATAGTTTTGCCTTCGTCGCGCATTTTGAGGGCGTAGTAGACCATGAGTCCTTCGCCGCCGCAACCCGACAACGAGTCGAGGACAAGAATTTTTCTGTCGCGGTACTTGCGGCAAAGTTCGGTCGCCGCGTTGGATATATTGTCGAAACTGCCGCTCATCCCCGACGAGAAGGATATGTGCAGTACGTCTTCGCCTGCTTGCAGGTGCTTTTCGAATATCTGAATTGCCTCGTACGCCGAAGTCTGCGAGGTGCTGGGTACGGCGCCTGCGCGGAGTTTGTCGTAGAATTTGTGGTGGGTGGGTATTGTATCGGGTTCGATGTCTACGCCGTCAAGCGCAAAAGGCATGAACGCTACGTCCACGCCGTTGTCGGCGAAAAATCCTTCGGGCATATCGGCGGTCATATCCGTCGTGATTGCGAATTTCTGCATTGTTTCCTCCTGATGGGACATTGAAAACATTATACCACTCGGTAGCCTGCTTTTCAACTCTCAAAATGCTTTCGGACGCTTTTGACAAAATTATCGTTAATGCGTCATATTGTCCGCTATTGCGCTGCGCGCGGGAGGTTAAACTCAAACTATGAGAAAAATCGTGGTTACATCGGGAAAAGGCGGCGTTGGCAAAACCACCGTTACGGCGTCGCTCGGACGGAAACTTGCCGATATGGGGTATCGGGTGGTGCTTGTCGACGCTGACGTCGGGCTCAACAATCTCGACGTTGTCGTGGGCATCGAAAGCCGCGTTGTTTACGACGTCGGCGACGTGCTGGCGGGCAGATGCCGCATTTTTCAGGCGCTCGTGCCCGACCACGAAAGCACGCTCAAAGTTCTGCCGTCCTCAAACGGAAACGTCGAGATTTCCGCGCAGGCGTTCAGGGGAGTTGTTGACAGTCTTTCGGATTTTGACATTGTGCTGATTGACTGTCCCGCCGGCATAGAAAGAGGTTTTCACAGGGCGGTTTCGGCGGCGACGGAAGCGCTTGTCGTCACAACGCCGTCCGCGTCCGCAATCCGCGATGCAGACAAAGTCGTGGCGTTGCTTTCGGGATACAGGTTGGAAGACGTGGGGCTCGTTGTCAACCGACTTCGTCCCGATATGGTCGCAAAAGGCGAAATGATGAGCTCCTCCGACGTGTCGCGGCTTCTGCATACACCCGCCGTCGGCGTTATACCCGAAGACGATTGCATTACGCTTTATCAGCAACTCGGGCGCGTGCCCGATTTCGCGCTTTCGGAGAAGGCGTTTTCTTTGCTTGCGGCAAACGTCGCGAACAGAACAAAGAACTGCGCCGAACTCCGTTATCCGCGCAGGAGGTTCGGAAGATGGCTGTAAGACATTCCAGAGAAATGGCGGAGAGGTTGCGCGCCATGCTCACCAAAGACAAAATGGGCGTACACGAAGGGTTCATGTCCGCTCTCGGCGGCGACATCGCAAGAACTCTGTCCGATTATTTCGAACTTACCGCCGCTCCCGTAATAGGTATATCCACGGACGATGACGGGAACTTTGAAATTACTTTGCACGCAAGTGCATGCCGCATTAAACCGTTCTGCACCACGCAGGATTTGCCGAAACCCCAATCGTAAAAGACGGATTTTCACAAACCGAATCCGAACATTTTGCAGACTGTGATTTCGCGGTGCATAAGCTCGTGCCGTTCGGCATATTGTTTATGCGAGGTGAAATTATGGATTTTGACCAAACCAAACGTATCGAAGTAGAAGTCAGCGAAAACGTCATTGCCGAAAACGAAATCGAAGCTCCCCGCAAAGAGAGAAGAAGACATCGTTTCGCAATCGGCAAATTTCCCGCAGGGCTTGACATTCTCGACGTAGCTCTCGTTCCTGTGATACTCGGCGTATTCGTTTCGCTCGGTTTCCTGTTCGCGGGACTGTTCAAGGCGGCGTCGGCGGCAGAGGCTGCCAATCAGATTGTCAATACGGTAGCGGCGATGTTCTGATGAGGTTCAAGGTTCACCCGCTCTTCTATGCGCTTGCCGTAATACTGGTACTGTTCGGGCAAGCGCAGGCTTTCGTATGGGCGTTTGTGGCGGTGTGTATGCACGAAGGCGGACACGCGCTCGCGGCAAAAGCCCGTGGCTATGCGCTGACGCGCGTTGTTCTTCTTCCTTTCGGGGCGGTAATGAGCGCGCGCGACGAACTTGACGGAAGGTCGGGCGTAATCGTAGGCCTTGCAGGTCCCGCCGTAAACATTTTTGCCGCACTTATAACGCTCGGCGTGTGGTGGCTTTTTCCTGCCGTATATCCGTATACGGAATATTTCCTTTACGCAAACCTTTCAATCGGACTTTTCAATCTGCTTCCCGTTTACCCGTTGGACGGGTCGAGAGTAGTTCTCGGACTTGCGCACAACAGACTTAAAGCGGTGAGAGGATTGCAAATAGCGGGCATAGCGGTCAGCGTGACTATGTTCTGCGCGTTTGTAACCTGTGCTTTTGTCGGGCTGTTCAACTTTACGTTGGGGGTTATGTCGCTTTTCCTGTTTTACGGCGCGGCGTTCGCGACGGAAGAGGAAACATACAAAAGCGTACTTGCCGCTCATTCCAAGAACTACGGCGCAGGCGTAACCGAAAAGAAAGTGTTTATCTCCCGCGATGCAACGGTGGCAAGACTGTTCCAGCATGTTGACGGCAGGTCGGTTACGGTTTTTGCCGTTGTCGACGACGAAAACCCTGCGCTCGGGTTGTCGTCTGCGGACGCGCCGCGCGTACTTTACACGCTTACGGAAACGGATTTGAAACGAATTGCGGCGGCGGGACGTATGTCTGATACGTTGCGCGAGGCGGAAAACAGGAAATCCGAAGCCGTTCTGCCCGATAATACGAATGTTGCCAATGCCAAATACGCTTTTGCCGACCTTTTTGCCACATATGACCGAAACCCGAAAATCAAGTCGTTCGGCAAGAAAGTAGAACACGGTAAAAAAATAAACATAACAAGCAAACGCGACACACAAGACAAGTATATCAAGCGGGTGGCACAATAAAAGCACAGTCAACACAAAAAGACGGGTATGGAGAGGGTATCGGACTGTGCGCGGAAACACTCTGTTCTCATTTTGTCGGATAGTCGTTCGGTGAAATGGGTTTATAACGTTTTGCTTCCTTGACTTTGCCTGCGTTTTGTCCTAAAATAATTTTAATATAAATATTCCGTGCGCACGTGGTTTGTGAATTGTATTTGTTGCGTATCGGGCGGGAGGAACTATGCGGTATATCGGCGTCGATATAGGCGGTATGTCCGTCAAAGCCGGACTGACTGACGAAAACGGTCATATCTATCTCAAAAAGTCTGTCGTTACCCGTGCAACCAATCCCGCGGAAGACATAGTTTCCGACATAGCCGCGCTTATCGAGGACGTAATCTTAGAAAGCGGTCTTACCGCGCGCGACATAGACGGAATAGGTCTCGGTTCTCCCGGTTCGGTATATGATGCAAAAGGCGTAATCAGGTACAGCTGCAACATCAATTTCAGGAATACGCCAATTGTCGCAATGTTGCGCGAAAGACTGGGTATAGACAATATCGAGATAAGCAACGACGCCAACTGCGCGGCGCTCGGCGAAACAATGTTCGGTGCGGGCAAAGGCGCAATGAACAGCGTGACGGTTACTTTGGGTACGGGAGTAGGTACGGGTATCGTTGTGGACGGCAGACTGCTTACGGGCAATTGCTCGGCAGGCGCAGAGGGCGGACACGTACAACTCAATCTCGGCGGCGCGATGTGCGGCTGCGGCAAACGCGGACATTTCGAAGCGTACGCGTCAACGACCGCGCTTTTGAAACAGGCCGAAGCCGCTATGCTCAAACACCCCGAAAGCCTGATTAATCAGGTTGCAAAAGAACAGGGATTTGACGGAAAAACCGTGTTTATCGCAGCAAAACAGGGCGATAAAGCGGCTAAAAGCGTAATAAGACGCTATATAAAATACGTCGGGACGGGGCTCGTGAGCTTTGCAAACGTGTTCTATCCCGAGGTCTTCATAATCGGCGGAGGCATTTCGAAAGAGGGCGATACGCTCATCAAGCCTTTGCAGAAATTCGTATCGCGCAACGTTTACGGGGCGGAGTACAATCCCCCGATCAAAGTCGTTGCCGCTACGCTGGGAAACGACGCGGGCATAATCGGTGCCGCCGCGCTCGCTATGAACAAAAAGGCCTGATAGCGACAGTGTTTCCCGTAAAGTTCGGAGCGCGCTCCGAACCCGAATTCGATGAAAAGTTTTAAAGATAAATTGATTTCACTTCTTCCCGAAGTGGAAAAGCCTGCCCGTTACACGGGCGGCGAATGGAACGTTCCGCACAAATCCGAAAACGTGCGGGCAAAGTTTTGTTTTTGTTTTCCCGACCTTTACGAAATCGGAATGAGCAATCTCGGTTTGCAGATTCTCTACGACGAAATCAACCGCAGAGAAGATTTTGCGGCGGAGCGTTGTTATGCGCCCAAAACCGACCTTGCCGAAAAAATGCGCGAAAACGGCATTCCGCTTCTTTCGCTTGAAAGCGGCACGCCGCTTGCCGATTTCGATATAGTCGGATTTTCCGTGCAGTTCGAGTTGCTTTACACCAACATTCTTTATATGCTCGACCTTGCGGGAATACCTTTCCTTGCCGCCGACCGCGGAGAAGAATATCCCATCTTGCTCGCGGGCGGGCCTTGCGCGGTCAATCCCGAACCGTTTGCGGACTTCTTCGATTGCGTTGTAATCGGCGAAGGCGAAGGCGTTGACATCGCCGTGCTTGAACTGGTTGCGGAAGGCAAAGAAAAAGGTTGGAGCAAGAAAGAAATTCTCGAACGCGCAAAATCCATTACGGGCGTTTACGTTCCCGCGCTCCACAAAGAAGGCGAAACGGTGACAAAAGCCGTTGTGCAGGATTTCGAGAATTCCGTTTACCCCGAAAGGCCGCTTGTTCCCAACGTCGAAGCCGTGCACGACCGCGTAACGCTGGAACTTTACCGCGGCTGCGCAAGCGGTTGCAGATTCTGTCAGGCGGGGTACTACTACCGTCCAATTCGCGAACGCAGTCCCGAAAAGTGCGCCGACTACGGCAAGAAAATGGTTGAAGCCACAGGCTACGGCGAAATATCCATGTGTTCGCTGTCCACTGGCGATTACAGCGGATTGCAGAAACTTATGGACGAACTCAAACCCTTTGTTCACGAGAAACACGTGACCCTTGCTTTGCCGAGCCTTCGTCTTTCCAGTTTCAACGGCGAAATGGCGCAGGAGTCGCGCCGCAGTTCGCTTACGTTCGCGCCCGAAGCCGGCACGCAAAGGCTGCGCAACGTCATCAACAAAAACGTTACCGACGAGGAAATAGACAACATCGGCAAAGCCTTCGAGGCGGGCTACGACAACGTCAAACTTTATTTCATGCTCGGTCTTCCCACCGAAACCGACGAGGATATAGCGGGTATAGCTGAAATTTGCAGACGTTTGCGCGAGTTGTATATCAAAATACGCGGCAAGCGCGGACTCGGCATTTCGGTAAGCTGTGCGGTGTTCATTCCCAAACCGTGCACGCCTTTCCAATGGGAAGAGCAGATAAGCATGCCCGAAATGCTGCGCAAGCAGAACTATCTGCGCGGTCTTTTGCGGTCAATCAAAGGAGTGACTTTCTCATGGCACGGGGCGGAATCGTCCGTGCTCGAAGCGGCACTTGCGCGCGGCGACAAAAAACTTTCCGCCGTAATAAAGCGCGCATACGAACTGGGTGCCAAATTCGACAGCTGGACGGAGCAGTTTGACTGGAACGCATGGACGCAGGCGTTTGAGGATTGCGGCGTGAATATGAGCGATTATACGGGCGCTCTCGACGTCGACAAGCCTTTGCCGTGGGATTTTATCGACACGGGCGTAACCAAACGTTATCTCGAAAAACAACGCGAACTTGCGTATCAGGGCATAACCACCAAGAATTGCAGGGAAGGTTGCAACGGTTGCGGCGCAAACAAGCTCGGGAGGTGCACGATAATATGATAGTTTTGAAATACGTGCGTCTCGGCAACGCAAGATTTGTATCGCATATAGACGTACTGCGCCAGATGTCCAGAATTCTGCGCCGTGCGGGCATTACCGTAAAATTTTCGCAAGGGTTCAACCCGCATTCGCTTGTGTATTTTTCTCCTCCCGCCGCGCTCGGTATTGGGTCGCTTGCGGAGTACGTGGCAATAGATACCGATATGTCGGGCGAGGACGTTTTTGCAAGATACAACGCCTCCGTCCCCGAAGATATGCGCGCCACGGAATGGTTTTCAATGGCGAAAAATCCGAACTTAGCGGGCAGAATAACCGCGGCGGATTATATTTTCCCCGTTGAAGGCGGTTTGGAACTCGGCGACGAGTTCGTCGTAGAATACAATAAAAAAGGCGAAGACGTAAAAGAAAACGTGCGTTCGAGAATATATGCAACGGGCGTATCGGCGGAAGGGAAACTCACAATGAAACTTGCCGCGGGCAACACGACTCTTCGTGCCGACAGAGTTTTTGCCGCGCTTAAAGACCGTACGGAAGACGAGGCGGGACTTCCCGACACCCTCAAAACCGCACAATACGTTACGGAAAACGGCGAATTCGTAAACGTGGACGAATGGCTCAAATCAATGGTTTAACGCGCAATTTTGCGCGTTAAACGCATTTTTCGGGCTAATTACAATCGAAATCAAATTTTTGGGATAAATAAAAATGAAGGAGCTTTACATCGATTACAACCCTTTCTTCGTGCGCGCTGCGCTCGTCGAAGAGGGTGAACTCGTCGAGTTCGGCGTTGAGCATGTTTCAACGCGCGGACACGTCGGGAACATCTACAAAGGCAAGGTCGAAAACGTGTTGGGCGGTATGAAAGCTGCGTTTGTCAACATAGGTCTCGACCGCAACGGTTTTCTTTATCTCGGTGACGACGGCGACGAAAAACGCAAATGTTCCGCAAAAGCCTCCGATAAAATCTCGGCGGGCGACGTCATTATGTGTCAGGTCGTCAAGGAACAGTTCAATATGAAAGGCGCGCGTCTTACCACGGACGTAACTTTGCCGGGTTATTATATGGTGCTGTTGCCAAACAGTCGCTTTTACGGTGTGTCGAGGAAAATCGAGGACGAAGGAAGACGCAGGTATCTCGAAGAACTCGTAAAATCCGTTTGCCCGCCCGATATGGGATTCATTGTCCGTTCGGCTGCAGTAAGAGCTCGCGACGAAGTGATAAAGCAGGAAGCGGCGTCGCTTGTAAATATCTGGCGAAAGGTTGAAAGCGATTACGAAAAAGCCGCCCCGATGTCAGTTGTGTTCCGCGAAGCGCAGTTTCTCGAACGAGTAATCCGCGACAACTACGGCGAAAACGTCGACCGTGTGATAGTCAACGACGCTGTGCTTGCCGAAAGTCTTGCTCCGAGAATGATTCGCGCGCAAGTTGATTTGTACGACGGAAAGCGCAACATCTTCAAACAGTTCGGAATATCCGAACAGGTTGAAAAGCTCACCGACAGACGCGTGGATTTGCCTGGAGGTGCGTATCTGGTTATCGACCGCACGGAAGCGCTAACAGTTATAGACGTTAACACCGGACGTTTTGTCGGCAGCAAAAACCTCGAAGATACGGTGTTCAAGACAAATCTTATCGCGGCAACAGCGATTGCAAAACAACTCCGCGCCAGAAACATAAGCGGAATAGTAATTATCGACTTCATCGATATGCAACTCGACGAACACCGCAAACAGGTTGTCGAAGCGCTGCGTGCCGAGCTTAAAAAGGACAAGCTCAAAACTTCCGTCGTGTCAATGACCAACCTCGGACTTGTGGAACTTACTCGAAAGCGCACGCGTTTGCCTGCGGACAGTTTTCTTCTCGAACCGTGTAAAGGCTGTATGGGCGGATACGTCGTTTCTTCCGCGCATATTGCTTTGAGATTACGTGACGAAATGATAGAATTTTCGTTGAAAAACGAGTTCGGGTCTATGCTTGTGCGACTTAATCCCGAAATCTGCGAAAAGGTATTTTCGTCGCACGTAATGTCGCGAGAAGCCGCGGGGCTTTGGAAAGGCAAACGCATCTATCTTATTCCCGACGAAAACGTCGGGCGCGAAACCTTCGAAATCTCGGGTTCTTCAGACAAGATACTGACGTTGCCCGCAAACGCACGGCTGTTGTTTTAGGTTGCAAAAGCGGGGTTGCTGTGTTATTATATCCGTGTTCGGTTCGGGACTGAACGACTAAAACGCGGGAGGCGCGACTATGAAATCGTGGCATATAGAGTGTCTTGAACGCATCAAACTTGTTGAAAGCGTTCTGCACAAAGCCGAAGGCGAAGTCAAACTCAAAGTCTCTAAGGTGGCAATTTCGTCCACCGATTTCGCGTATTTTGCATCGGATTCTCCCGACAAGAACCCCGAACTTACGGTTCCAGGACACTCTGCGGTGGCGTACGTTTCCGAGGACGACCCGAACTCCGGGCTCAAAATGGGTTCTCGCGTGGTTATCAGTCCTTTTGTTCAGTACGAAGAACACGGTGTAAAAAAGGTCCGTGTTCTCGGAGTCGACACAAACGGACTGCTCAGCGACTTTGTGTCCGTACCTGCTGAAAACGTATACGTTCTTCCTGACGGCATACCCGACGATGAGGCGGTTTTTGCCGAATACATCGCACTCGGCAACAACGTGCTCAACAGCCTGAACGTAGACAAAGGCGATTTTGTCGTCATAGTCGGTGCGAGTACGCTCGGACTTGTCCTTGCGCAACTTGCGCTTTACTATCAGATGATACCTGTGCTTGTGGACCTGGACGCCGAGAAACTTGCGCTTGCGTCAAGTTGGGGTGTTTACTACGTTCTCAATCCGACCTACGACAATCTCGAACGCAGAGTCGAAGAAATCACCGGCGGCAGAATGGCGGAAGCGTCCGTTTATGTCGGTGACGGTGTTCCTTTCAACTGCGCATTGCGAGTCGTAAAAGACAAAGGCGAAGTAGTCATTGCGGGCTATTCCGTACGCGCGGGTCACGAAGTCGACGTCAGCGTCATACTGTCCAAGCAACTTACAATGACGGGCGTTGCTGACGGATACGGCGAAATGCCTTCGGCAATAAATCTGCTTGCGAACAGAATTATAAAGACGGACGGACTGATAAGTTCACGCATCAACTTCGACGAAGTGCCCGAAACCGTTGCGCAATCCGCCGAATATCCTTACCAGTACAACAAAATCGTCGTGTCCATGGACTGACGCTGTTCCGACAGACGATAAAGGTATTTTTGTTTTTTATAGAAACAAATTCAGACAACGAAGTTGCGGAGTTGTGAAGTCGCGAAGTCGCAAGTTACAAGTGCGCGGCAGCGCACTTTTTTATTTTGATTTTTTCAGCATGTGAGTTTCAAACGATAAACTAACGTCAGTCCACGCGTGGTTTGTCAGCAACTCTTGCTTGTGTGTTGTAATTATACTTTGGCGTGTAAAAACCGATTTTTACTTTCTATGTTGTGGCAACTTTGCAATAAAACACGATACGTATATTATAGGTGCGTATGTATTGATTAAACAGGCATAAACGCTGTGTATATCGTTTTATCAAAACACGATACGTGCGCAATAAGGGCGCTTTCAGGATTGCAGAGCGATTTTGTGGGTTCAAAAGTCATAAATTAAAGTGTTGTCGGTTTGAAATGCCGTCGTAAAAGCGCTTAAATGACTGATATAACCGATTAAAGGTATTTGCATTTCTCATTAATACACGATAAGTGTTTTAAAAAGATATAACAATTACGTGTTGGAGATACGTCGTTGAAGAAGTGAGGGAAAATAATGTGGCGGATTTGTTGACGGGAGTAAATTGGCTACCTTGCAAACTGGTTGATTGCAAGATGATTGCAAAAATCAATCAAGCAAGGTGTCGTGAATGAGCGCGTAAGTCTGCGAGGCTTTATCGACCCAGCTTTTGTAGAGATATTTTGCAAGTTGGCGGTTCGCAACGACCAGTTTCAGTTCCATAAGTGTTGCGATGTCGCTGTTAATCTTCATTATGACGGTGTAGGTTCCATCAGCATTCTTCGAGTAGTCGCAGAAATACGACTGGCGCTTTTTGAAACGCATTCTGTTTTCGCGTGCATATGCGTTGATATCGTCGCGTATGGACGAAGGTATGCGCGTAAAGAACAGCGCAAGACAACCTATTCCGTCCTGCGTTATGTTGATGCAGTCGCTTTTGGGAACGCGGTAAAGCAAATTTGTTTCGACAAGTTCGTTCAGGTACTGCTTGCAGTCCATATAACTCAACCAGTCGTTGTCCGAAGTGCATACGTCAAGCACGGTGGCTTCCGAAAGCGGTATAGCCATCCTGTCGAAAACAAACAAGATTATGAGTTTCTGAACCTTGCTGTCCAGCCTTGCTGTTACGCCGTCCTGTTCGTAATCCAACGTACGCCTCCCCAAATAGAATGGAAGAAGAGTTTAGCACTATTTTTGCGCTATTTCAAGACTTTAACGGAAAAATTTTGCAAGACACAAGTACTTGCGCACAAGGTTTTTTCAAACACAAATTTTAATTTACTATTAACTATGGATAATATTATCGAAAGTGGTAAAAGCTGACTGTCTGCCGCGTCAGAATAATTGATATTAATGTGTTTGAGAATAACGTAATTCCGTGGTGCGTGCGGCGTCTTTGCCGTAAAACCACGTTTGATGACCGAGATATCCATTTGACAATCAATACTGTTGTGTGCGCCTTTTGCGGCATGATAAAGAATAAAAAAGACGCGTACTTGACGCGTCTTTGCAGTAGTGTCGGATTTGCTTGTTGGATTTTATTGCTGACGATTACTCGGCAAGCATTGTGTCGAGGCATTGCACAAAGAATTGCGTTGCCTTTTCCAGTTGGTCAACGTGCAGGCGTTCGTTGATACCGTGAATTCGGGACTGGTCGTCAAGCGAATTGATGAAAGGTCCGAAACGGAAAACGTTGTCGGTCAGCGGATTGTAGAAGCGAGCGTCGGAGGCTGCAATGAACATGTAAGGCGCGACCACTATGTCGTCGAAGGTGTTGCATATGGTGTCGCGCAATCTTTCGTATGCGGCGCAGTGTACGTCGGCTTCGGGAGAAGGATTGGAGTAGGAGAGCAGATTGACTTCGACGTCTTTGCCTAGCAGTTTTTCGAGATAAGCTTTCACGTCGTCGGCAGTCTCGCCCGTTATCATTCGGTAGTTGATGTTTGCACGCGCTTCTTTGGGGATTACGTTTCTGGCGTCGCTGCCCCAAAGCATGGTGGGGGCAAAGGTTGTTCGCACCAAAGCGTTGGTCATGGGTGCGGCTTTTGTGAATATGAATTTGACGAGGGGAGCAAACACGTCGCGGTTGGTGAGGACGAATTTGAATGCGCCTTTGCAGTACGGAGACAGCGCTTTGAAGGTTTCTTTGGTCATATTCGTCCACGTGGTTTTCATGGGGTGTGATTCGACTTTTGCGACGGCTTCGGAAAGCACTCCGACGGCTGTCGGCGGTTTGGGGTTGGACGCGTGTCCGCCCGATTTTTTTACTACGAGTTCGAGGTCGCCGTTGCCTTTTTCGCATGCGCCGATGAGTGCTACGGTATGCGGAATTCCGAGCAGTTTTCCGTCGAGAACGGTACCGCCTTCATCGATTACGAATTCCATCTCAACGCCTTTTGCTTTGAGATATTTTACTATGTTTGCAGCGCCGCTTGTGGAGTTGCCGGGTTCTTCGTCGTGACCGAAGCAAAGGTACAAATCACGCGCGAATTTCTTGCCTTGCGCAAGGTGATATTCGACTGCTTCCAAAAGAGCAATCATATGGCTTTTCATGTCTTGTGCACCCCTGCCGTAAATGTATCCGTCGTCAGTCAGCACAGCTTCGAACGGGTCGTATTCCCAACCGTCTTTAGGGGCAGGAACAACGTCGATATGACTGAGATAACAGCCGCCTTTGAGAGCGGGATTTGTGCCTTTTATGCGGTATATGAGGCTGTAACCTTCTATTATCGTGCGTTCGGCATTTGCGTGCAGAAGAGGATAGGTTTTTTCAAGCCAATTGCGGTAATCGATGAAAGGCTGAATGTTGTCTACGTAATCTTCTACCATAGAAACTGTGGGAATACGTATGGCTTCGCGAAGATGTTGAACTGCTGCATTTTTGTCTATTTCAGGCAATTTGCCTGCTTTTCCCGTAGGGATTTTTGGACGGTTGAGTGCTGTTCTTATAATCAGTGCAAGAAAGAAAAGAACTATAACTGCGGCAATAGTTCCGCCTATAACGGCTCCGATGTTGACCTGTGGCATAAAAACCTCCGAAAAGGAAAGAAAACATCAAAAAAGAAGTGTTTGTTTCCTTAAATTAATGTTTTCTTAATTATAAACAATAGAAATGACCATTTCAATAAGAAATTGGTTTTGAGAGGATAAAAGCACAACAAATAGCCAAATGCACGAGAATAATAAGCAAGTTTAAGAAAGCGCTCATTAGGTAAAAGAACGTGCTTGTATCGCTCGAAAATCACTGTAATTCGTACAGGTAAAGGGAAATGGCACGAAAAGAAACAAATGTCCTGTAAGAAAATCGAAACAAAGATTTAGAAGCAATATTTGAAATGTCTTAGAAAAAGCGTATTCGAAGAAGAAAAAGAAGCAATATGCGTCATGTCGCTCTAAAAAGAGCAAGTATAAAGAAAAAGTCCGAAAACTTGTGCGATAAGGCTCATAAGTGGAAAAAGCCCGAATGTAGCTTGAAAGATAGTGAAAAAGCGGCAAAGTATTATTGAAACGGCGAATTTTTATAAAACAAGACAAGGTTGTAGTCTCTAAAAATGCTGTTTTTAGAAAAGTATTATCAAAAACGCCGTATTTTACAGTAAGAGAAGACTGAAAAGCTCGGAAAGTGCTGTTGTTGCTTTGATAGTGTGCAAATTTAGCAAAATGCCACAAAAATGACTGGGGGAAGCCGAAATTGATGATAAAAGCCGTAGCAACAAATGAAACTATGCTTTTTTCTTGAAAATACTGTTATAAGTCGCAAAATGCCATAAAACAGTTCTTTTTTGTGCCATTGGGATATATTTTTTAGGAAAAAGACGGAAAATGGACTATTTGTGGGGTGAATATGGTGAAAATGTGGATAAACAACGATTGCAAAAATGACAATTAACCTCAGAAAAACAATGTTTTTATGCATTATTTATAAAATATGATTTACTTGTAGCATCTCAAATTGATTGCTTTTCGGTCGAGAAAGAGGTTTTTCGGCGGCTTTGTCTTTTTGTCGTCAGACTTAACTGTTTAATTTGTTTCGGGTTTGGGTATTTCTTGGAGCGGATTTGGTGTGATTTAGTAGCGATTAATGGAGAATTTCAATTTGCCGTCGAGCGTTTTTTTGTGTTGACACTTATATTGTTTTGGTTGTAATATGTATAATCGAAAGAATAGTAAGCGTGCATATTGCGTGCGTTGTGTGTGACGCGTATGCGTATCTGCGCCTGCGTCGTGTGTGGTAGTGCCTGCATCTTCAATGTTCGTTTGACATAGTCGTACGGATTTTGCGGAAACTGTATGTGCCTTGCCGTTCGGTTCAACAGTAATTACAATTTGCGGATGCCGCTCAATGCGGATACCGCTTCGGAGGTAATAATGAAATTTGACAACAAAGGAGTCCAGAAGTTCGTGGACGACAGCGTCGCGCTTTGCACCCCCGATAAGGTCGTTCTTATCGACGGTTCCGAAGAACAGCTCGAGTCTCTCAGAAAAGAGGCTATGGCCACCGGCGAAATGATTCAGCTCAATCAGGAATTGCTCCCCGGTTGCTATCTCCATCGTACCGCAGTCAACGACGTCGCACGTGTGGAAGGCCGTACTTTCATCTGCACCGAAAAAGAAGAAAACGCAGGTCCCACCAACAACTGGATGCAGAAAGACAAAGCCTACGAATTGCTCAAAGGTATCTATAAGGGTGCCATGAAAGGAAGAACAATGTACATCATTCCTTTCTCCATGGGCGCTATCGGTTCTCCTTTCTCCAAAATCGGTATCGAACTCACCGACAGTATCTACGTTGTTCTCAACATGGCAATCATGACCCGCGTCGGCAGCAAGGTTCTCGAAACCCTCGGTGACAGCGACGATTTCGTCCGCGGTCTCCATGCAAAAGCCGACCTCGACGAAGAAAAGAGATATATCTGCCAGTTCCCCGAAGACAACACCATTATGTCCGTCAATTCCGGTTACGGCGGAAACGTTCTTCTCGGCAAAAAGTGCTTCGCGCTCCGTATCGCTTCCTATCAGGGACGCAACGAAGGCTGGCTTGCGGAACATATGCTCATTCTCGGTCTCGAAAAGCCCAACGGCGAAACCAAATATATCGCGGCGGCATTCCCTTCCGCTTGCGGCAAGACCAACCTCGCAATGCTCATTCCTCCCAAGGAATTTGCGGATAAGGGTTACAAAATCCATACCGTCGGCGACGACATCGCATGGATCAGAGTAGGCAAGGACGGCAGACTTTACGCCATCAACCCCGAAAACGGTTTCTTCGGCGTTGCTCCCGGCACCAATGCAAAGTCCAACCCCAACGCGCTCGCAACCACCAGAAAGGGCACCATTTTCACCAATGTTGTTCACAATCTCGAAAACAACACCGTGTGGTGGGAAGGTCTCGATAAGAATCCTCCCAAGAACGCAATCGACTGGAAGGGCAATCCCTGGACGGAAGAAGACAGAGCAAACGGCGTGAAGGGCGCACACCCCAACTCCCGTTTCACCGCTCCCGCAAAGAACTGCCCCTGCATTTCCGACGAGTTCGAAAATCCCCAGGGCGTCCCGCTCGATGCAATCATCTTCGGTGGCCGTCGTGCCAAGACCGCGCCCCTCGTTTATGAAGCGAGAGATTGGGCAAACGGCGTGTTTGTAGGTTCCATCATGGCATCCGAAACCACTGCCGCGGCAAGCGGAGCAGTCGGTGTTGTCCGTCGTGATCCTATGGCAATGTTGCCTTTCTGCGGATATCACATGGGTGATTACTTCCAGCATTGGCTCGATATGGGCGAAAAAGTTGCAAAGAAGCCTAAGTTCTTCAACGTCAACTGGTTCCGTACCGACGAAAACGGCAACTTCCTGTGGCCCGGTTTCGGCGACAATATGCGCGTACTCGACTGGATTATCCGTCGTACCGAAGGTACCGTCGACGCAGTCGAAACTCCTATCGGATACGTTCCTCGTCCCGAAGACATTAACCTCAACGGCACCGACCTCACCACCGAAGACGTGGCAAATCTCCTTTCCGTTGACAAGGAACTTTGGAAAGAGGATGCCGAGGGTATTGAAACCTTCTATGCGAAGTTCGGCGACAAACTTCCCGCACAGCTGCGCAAAGAGCTCGATACTTTGAAGGAGAACCTCAAATAATCATTTGATTGTAACGTAATCAAGCGAAAATTCACAGTCCTTGCCGCGTTACGGCAAGGACTGCGATATTAACGCGAGAAATAAATTAAAAGGAACTTTTATGGAACTGTACCAAAGATTTTTGACCGAAAACGTTGACAAAAACGGGATGCTCCAAAGCGTTGACTTTCATGCTCCCGACAACTTCAATTTCGGCTTCGACGTGGTCGACTACTACGGCACCGAGGAGCCGGATAGAAGAGCCATGATTTGGGTGTCCAACGAGGGAGAAGAAAAAGTTTTCACCTTCGGGGATATGATGCGCAAATCCGCACAGACGGCTAACTATCTCAGAGCCCTCGGCATTATTAAGGGGGACAGAGTCCTGCTCGTCCTCCGCCGTCACTGGGAATTCTGGCCGATTATCGTCGCTCTTCACAAAATCGGTGCGATATGCATACCCGCAACCGACCAGCTGAAAGAGAAAGACTTTGTGTACCGCTTCGACGCCGCGGGCGTAAAAGCCATTATCTGCACGGCGTCGGGGAAGGTTTCCGATGAGGCGGAAGCAGCGATAAAACGTTGCCCGCAAGTTGAAATCAAAATCATTGCAAACGGTACGAAGGAAGGGTGGCGTTGTTACAACAGCGAAGTCGAAGGTTACTCCGACGTTTATCCCCGTCCTACGGACGACAGTTGTCCCATGCGCGACGAACTGATGCTGATGTACTTTACGTCAGGTACTACCGCATATCCGAAAATCGCGGCGCACGAACATACTTACGCGCTTGCGCATTTCCTCACCGCAAAATGGTGGCATAACGTTCGCAAAGACGGTATCCATTTCACGGTTGCGGAAACCGGTTGGGGCAAAGCAGTATGGGGTAAACTGTACGGTCAGTGGCTGTGCGGGGCGTGCGTGTTTACGTACGACTTTGAGAAGTTCGACCAGGAAAAACTGCTCGGTATGATTGAGAAGTACCGCATTACGACTTTCTGTGCACCGCCTACGATTTACCGTTTTATGATCAAAGCCGACCTCAGCAAACACGACCTCAGTTCGCTTGAGTATATAACCACGGCGGGCGAAGCCGTCAACCCCGAGGTGTTCAATCAACTTAAAGCGGCAACAGGACATACATTGATGGAAGGATTCGGTCAGACCGAAACGACACTGACCATTGCCAACCTCAAAGGTATGATTCCGAAGCCGGGCAGTATGGGTAAGCCCACGCCTATTTACAAACTGAAACTCGTGGATGCAAACGGAAACGACACGCCTATGGGAGAAGCGGGCGAAATCTGCATCGATATAAGCGAGGGCAGACCTTACGGACTGTTCCGTGAATATTATCGCGACCCCGAAAATACGGCGAAAGTCATGCACGACGGATTGTATCATACGGGCGATATGGCATATCAGGACGAGGACGGCTATTTGTTTTTTGTCGGTCGTACTGACGACATCATCAAGTCGAGCGGATACCGCATCGGACCGTTTGAAATCGAAAGCGTGCTTATGGAACATCCCGCCGTTCTGGAATGCGCGGTCACGGGCGTGCCCGACCCGACGAGAGGGCAGGTTGTAAAAGCAACGATTGTTCTGACCAAAGGTTATACAGCGAGCGACGAACTCAAAACGGAAATTCAGCAGTTTGTCAAACGGCTTACTGCACCGTATAAATATCCCAGGGTAATCGATTTTGTGTCGGAATTGCCGAAAACGATATCCGGAAAGATAAGAAGAACGGAACTCAGAAGCAAATGAAAATAAGCGGCAAGAAATTGCCGCTTTATTTTTTTCTGCATTGGGGACGGAGCAAAAGTGCAAAAATTATGCAAAATAGCTCCGTCCCCAATGCATAAAAATGTTGACTTGGAGAGGAAAAGAAAATATAATGTAGTAAAGAGGTGGATTATGTCGAGAATTGCAAGAAAAGATTGTCAGAGCAGTTGTTTTCACATCATTGTTCAAGGTTTGGACAAGGAAAATATTTTCAGTAGCGGCAGGATGAAAAGAGAGTACCTTGCCGATATCGAAAAGTTCAAAGACGAGCACGGTGTGAAGGTTCTGGGGTACTGCGTGATGAACAATCATTGCCATCTTGTTCTGTTTTGCGAAAATATTGAAGAACTCGGAAATTTCATGAGAAGGGTGAACGGAAGATTTGCCCAGTTTTATAATTATACCAATAACAGAACAGGGTATGTCTTCAGAGACCGTTTCAGAAGTCAGGCAATTACCAACGACGAATATATGACAAATTGCTTGGTTTATGTGCACAATAATCCTGTTAAAGCTGCGATTGTGTCAGATTGTGAAGATTATGCGTATTCAAGTATGCGCTGTTACACCGAAAGACACGGGCTTGTTGATTTCGATGCCGCGGCTAAGTTTTTTGATGTAGATGCAGAAAACGTAAGGGCGATTATGGAAGAAAAGTCTGCGGCTTGCGATATAGATTGTCCCGAGTGGGCGGACATCAAGGAAGAAACGGACAGACAAGAAATGATTGAAAAAGTCCTTAGACGGAACGGATACAATGCGGCGTTTTTCAAGAAGGATACGGAGCGTTTTGCGAAATTGGTGAGGGAGCTGAAAGAGTGTGGAATGTCGCAGACGGAAATTGCTGCGGCGCTGAACGTCGGAAGGGGAAGAGTGCAGTACGCGTTGAAATGATTTTATGCAATGGGGACGGAGCAAAAGTGCAGAAATAATGCAAATTTGCTCCGTCCCTAATGCAGGAAAATGGGAAGATTAAAGAGAACTTAACTGTAATTAACACTTTACGAATAGAAAAAAAGCAATGATAATATAAATATGCATATAGTTTTGCTCGCATAGCGTACGCGCGTGTAAGCGTAAAGGGGCGTGCGCGAGAGCGCGGGCAAATGGGAAGAAAGGCTATCAAGAGGTGGGATTATGAGAAACAACCGAAACAGCTCGAGAAACTTCTTTGTCAACTTTGTGCGCTTCGGCATGCTGGCGATGTGTTTCGCCCTTGTGTTTGCGCTGGTTCTGAGCGGCGGTATTTTTGATTTGGGTTCGTCTTCCGACGGCATAGCTTTAGCTGTCGATAACGGCGGAAAAACATTGGCGGTGCCTTCACCTGCTAATGCTGATGCCAATTATTTTGGCATGACCGATCATACAAAAAGTTCATGGACGGGAACCGTTAATTTCAACCAAACTAAATTTGACGCAAGCAATGTCAGTGGACATGTTCATGGCGAAACCGGTGTAACCTCAACAGTTCGAAGTTATGGAACGGGAAGTGTCGAGTTGGGAAGTTCTGACTATATTACTGTTGCACCCTATGTTAATGCAGGCGCAATCAATGTTGATTTGTCAGGGTTTGTCGGCACCATGTTGCAAAATTCAAACATTGAGGTCGATGTTACTGTAAATGCGGAAGTTTATAAGGGATATGTTGGCAACTGGTCTGGACTTGGTGCATATGCAACAAATGAAGTTTATGACGCAGAAACCATGTGGGGAAAAACCGCAAGCAACAATGTAGTTATTGGTTATGAAACTTGTGTTGGTGGTGGCGGAGACGAAAAATGGACGGCAAGAACGGCAACAACAACTTTGAAAGGAGATTATAAAAATCTGCTTATTGTTTTTGCAATGCGTGGCACAAGTTCTATGTGGTTCTCGTATCGTGCAGAAACTGGTATTAGAAATATTTCGGTTACTTATACTGTCCGCGTTGTTGGTATTTCTGAAAATGCAAATACGACAATTTCTGACGGTGCTGCTCCTCGAATTGAGTCTTTCGGAGAGACAGTGCCTTACCGTACATCCGCGGACGCAAGCGATTGGACGGTTAAGCCTAATACGGGAAACAGTGAAATTGACTCGGCAATCAGAAAGCAACTCGAAGGTGCTGTCGATACAGAACTCGATGTTGATGTGCTTGCCACAGGCGGTACTGTTAATCTTAAATCCTATACCAGTCAAAAATTGACGGTATCGGGTATTCCCGGTGACATTTACAAAAAAACCACGTTGAATTTCAACGATTATATGAATTATTTCAATTTGGGTGAAGTGTCTTCCGATGTCAATCCAAATCTTGCTGCAGGTATTAAGCAGATAGATATCGGCGAAACCGTAATTAACCTTTATGAAAGTACATTAGAAAAACAGATTGTTGTAGATGAAGAAGTCGTAGGTTATGCGAAGATAGTAAAAACTTCTCGTTCAAAGGTTCAGTTGCAGATGTATTTCTACAAAAATGCAACATTCAATGTCAGACTTGTGGACTACGGCGGATCTTCGATGACGTTGAAGTACACTGTTTCTGGCATAGATACTGCAGCTCCAGACAGTTCTGCTATCGACTTTTTGCTTTCGGCGGATAATTTCGTCGGAAAGCTGGCGGCGGAAGGAAATAATTTCTCACTTACAAACTGGTTTACAAACAGCAGATTGGCAGAAGTCATGGAGGGTATTAAAACCAGTGAAGACGAAGTTATCGATGCGTCCGGCGCAACTCCTTACCTTTGGTATTACGATGTCAAATACTCCCAAAATTTGACTTCTGATTTCTTTACACTGACACCTCCCGACGGTTTTGAATACACGTCGGCTTATTTTGCAAGCAAGGTGCCAGCTGCTGTATATTCTATCGGCGATTTCAGTTATGACTTTGCTAACGGCGGAATTTACAGAACCGGAGTTCAGCCTATAAGCGGCAATGCTCCCAAGGGTGCAGGTTACTACATATTCACTTTTTATATGATGGATTTCTCCGGAAACGTTTATCAGGGGAATGCTTCTTACTATGTGAAGGTTGATAACGTTGCGCCTGAAAACACCGTTACCGTAAATGCGGGTGACATTCAAATTGTTCCTTCTTCTCCTGCAGAGGGTCAGCTTGCCAACGGAAGTTGGGTAAACCAGAACATTACTGCGACGGTTGCCTGGAATATGAACATTTCCGGCAATAAGATTTCGTTTGAATACAACGGCGACACTTACGTCGTGTATTTCCGCGCAGACGGTGATACTTATAAAGTCGCAAAAATAACCAAAAACAATTCCGACGTGTCGGATTGGGACAGCGGTAACTCTTACACCGTTAAAGACGGTGAAACCGAACTGTTCACCTTCAATTTCTCCGAAAGCGGCGGAAAAGGTACGTTTGCCATAACGTTCACGGGCTATGACGCCGCAGAAAAAGCATACTTGCTCGATACAACCGTTTTGTTTACGGTTCTTAACGACGGCGACAACGACGACGGCGAAACCGGTCTTTCCAGATTCGATTCGAGTTGGACTTTCGGCGGTGTTGGCAACATCGCAATCCGCATTGACAAGGTTGCTCCCGCGAATCCCGTTCTCACCACGGACAATTCCGACGAAATGACGGATAACAAGTTCGTGAATATTGATTCCAACGGAAATCTTTATGTGCCTGAAAACAGAAACTGGTTCAACTCCGCTTGGGACGTTTACGCGTTTCTGCGACTTGCGGGCGATGTTGACGTAACAGCGAACGAATTTGCAACTCTGCAACTTTGGGTAAAAAATTATACCGACATTGCGGAACTCGAAAAAGTTAATTTGAGAGTTTTGTTTGAAACGGAAATGCTCAACGCAGAAGGTAAATCATGGGATTATTCCAAGACGTATGGTGTTGAAGATATTCTCGACAACAACGTTTATATCGATTTCAAAGAAACGGCAGGTGAAACCGCGGGTCTGCGCGTCGTGTTCGTACAGCTTACGGACGCCGCAGGCAACAAGAGTGCGGTGCAGGCGTTTGTCATTCTGGTTGACGCAAATGTCTACACGCTCAATGCCGAAGTTGCCGAGGAATATTTCGATTTAATCGACGGTATCGGTAACGTAAACTTCAGATACACCAACACCAGCGGCAACACACAGACCGAATTCAGACGCGGCGAATGGTCTCGTCTCGAAATTACGGGACTTGACGCCAAGTACGTTCCTTATCAGATTTACAAGGACAATTTCAACGAACCGCAATCGTTGATGTACAGTAACGAAACCACGACGAAAGAGTTCTTTACCGAAGCAATTCGCGAAGGCTTGCTTAATTATGTCAGAGTAAACGGACAAAATGCGAACATTATCGAAATGGCGATTGACCGCAGCGACTCTATTGCGGCGTTGCCTTTCGGTGAGGGTTATGCAAAACTCTGGATTTCCTTCCGCGAAGTAGTCACGTACGAGCCCACAAGCACCAACGTTGAGTATACGGGCAAAGAAACTGTGGTTCCGTTCACTGTATCTAACGAAAAGGCACGCGATTTGGTGAAAATCGTTTGGGAAAACGAAAGTGTGCCTGTGACGGTCGGCACGTACGGTTTGTATCTCGAACTCGATACAACGCACGAGCTGTCCAAGTTCTACGTGGGCGATAGAACAGATATAATAGCTTATAATATTATACCTGGTAACATTATTATTACCGCGCACGGAACGTCCGTGTACGGGTCGAAAATAAATATAACCGTGGATATAGACAAACCCGAGGGCGTGGAACTGACTTCGGGCATGTTCGGCGTCGACAGCGTCGAGGCATTCCCGTTTGTCGGCAACTACAATCTCAAAAAAGTCGAGGATTACGAGTTTGTCAATCCGGATGACGCGAAAAACTATAAAATCACTTATATTCTCGGTGTATATACCGTAACTCCCAGAAATCTCGAAATTACCTTCCTCGGCGCGACAAAAGCGTACGGTAATGTTGACCCGAAGATTTCGTTCAGTTTTGCAAAAGGAGATTATCAGGGCTCGTTTGCCGGAATATTCTCCGGCGAGGGGGTTACATACAAAGAGGACGGAGACAGACTGATTGTCACCGTTCCCGCTTCCGCTGTAACGCGCGAAAGAGACTTCAACGAGTTCGGTTACGAAAACGCGGGCAAATACGCATATAAGGGTATTTCTACTTCCGCCATCGGTCTCAACAAGAACTTCACGATGTCTATGGCTCTTTCGGGACACGGCGTGTTCGAAATTACAAAACGTCCGATTACCGTAACTCCCGTTGTTGACCAGGTTCTTTATTCGCTCGACGCGAAAGTGGCATACAAACTCGCCGAACAGGACGCGGCATTTGCGCCTCAACTTGCGGGATTGTTCCTTGCGGTAGGCGATAAAGTAGGTTCGGAAGGCAACACTTATCAGATTGCTCTCGGCGACCTTTCTGTGCTTGATAACTTTGTAGTCAGCGTTGCCACAGGTTATACGGTAACGGTTGTTCTCGACGACGGCGGCAACGTCATCAATCTTACCTTCAAGGATAAAGAACTGTTGCAAATCCTCTTCGGCGACGTGTTCGATATCAGCGTGCTTACTAATCTTAACAACTACGATCCCAAAGGTGTCGGCGTTGACTTTACGCTCAAACTCGGTGCGGAAGTGGTCGGATACGATTTCGGCGCGGACAAGTTTACGAACGGTGCAGGCGCGTATGCAATCAGAGTGTACGTCGAGAGCTACAAGGACAAGACAGGCGCAGACGTCAAAGACAAATATAATTTCGTGTTCAAGGATTGCGAATATTTGTTTGTCAATCCCGCAACCGTAACCGTCACGCCCGTACTTGAAAACAACAAGAAGATTTACGGCGACATCGACAACTGGAACTTTGCGTTCACGTTCTCCGGTGCGCTCGTCGATGCGGGTTATATGCCCGAATCCAACCAGGTCGGCGGCAAAATCGTGCGTGCCCTGTATCGTGCAGACGGAACGTTCGTGCAGATTGGCGGACAGTTTGACCGCGCAAACGATCTGGACGGCAACATTACCGCACAGGGTCACTACTACGGCGCGTACGTGCTCGAAACCCTGTATTCTTCCGACCCCAACATCGTGCTCGAACTTGACAAAGAAGCGTTTGACGCGTTGCGTTTCACCGTTTCGCCCAGACCTATCAATGTGAACGATGCAGTGTTTACGGGTAAGGACAAGAACAACGACGGAACGAGCTATGTTGTCTATAAAGGCGAGAACGAAAAACGTACCGCAATCAACATCGGCAGGCTTATCGCAAGAATTACCGACGACGTCTGGGTCGATTTCGTTGCAAACTACGTTGACGGAAACGGCGCTGAACAGGCGGGTCAGGGTAGCTGGAACATCAACTTCCACGATTTCGTCCTCAAAGGCGACGACGCGCGCAACTATATTCTTACGGGAGACGCAAACGTTGTTCTTACGGGCGCGTTCAAGATCAACGGCACCACGGTTGCCGAAATTACAATCACCAAGAACGATTTCAGCGTGAACAAGGTTTACGACGGTACGTCTTCCATGACTATCGACGATATCGACATCGCGCTCAGTTCTCCTCTTTGCGGTCTCAACGTGGTCTTCTCCAAGGGTAGCTTCGGCACCAAGGACGCAGGCGTTGACATCTCGGTCGGTTCTATTACGCTCATCGTAAAAGGCGTTGTCGGCATCAAGACGCAGGATACCGACATCTCAATCACCGACGACGGCAAAGACAGCACAATTACAATCAACAACGTATTTGCGGCAATTCAACCCCGTACGATTGACCTCGACGAAGTCATTCTGCAAATTCCGTCCGAACGCAACTACAACGGCACTAACGAAGTCGCGATAGGTTATATGCTTTCGGGCAACGTCTTGCAGACGGGCGACAGCATCGAAACTCTCGGAGCGAAGTTCCCCGCTACCGTTCCTTCCAAGGACGTTCAGGGCGACAAAGAAAACCCCAAAGCACAGGATATTACGTTCGGTGAACCTACTTTGGCGACGGGCAACTACGCGTTCGGTTTCACCGCTGACGACATCAATGCGGCGTATGCGGACGTAACTCTTACCATTATCCCCGCAGACATCTCGCTTGACATCATCGCGGCAGGCAAAACCTATTTCGGAAGTGCGGGACTTGTTTACGGCGCGGATATCACCGTCAATGGCATTAAGGTCAACTCCGAACCTATCGTAGGTTGGGGCGATACCGATAACGTTACCGTAAACGGTCAGGACAGCGCGACTTACACCCTGTGGAACCAGAGTACGGACAAAGAAGATTTCTACGTACAACTCGGTGCGGACGGCAACGTCAGACTCCACGACCTCAAAGTTACGGGACTTGACATCGAAATCACTGGTAATCCCGTCAACTATAACCTTACGATAAACGACAGCAACGAGTACGTATTCGGTGAGATATTCCCGCTCAATCCCGTCAAGGTCAGCATCACGCTCAACGATCTCTCCGTAAAAGACAAGGTTTATGACGGTACTATCGATGCGGAACTCAACGATGTCGACCTCGGAAATTACGGCGTGACCTTCAACCAGGACAAAGATTATCTGTCCCTCGGTTATAAGGCACAGTTCAACACCAACAATCCCAACGTTCAGAAAGGTGTGGACGTCAAAATCAGTTCCGTTAAACTCGTAAGTGAGAACGCGGGATTGCTCGCAAGCTACTATATCGACATCGCAAGCCTTACCTGTACGCTCAAAGCGGCAGGCAACATCGTTGCGGCTCCTCTTGCAGTCGACTTCGACCTCTCCAAGACTTACGACGGAAACGTGTTCGAAAACGTGTCCGTGAAGTATACGCTCAGCGGATATGCACAGACTGCCGACCAGAGCGGATATTCCGTCAACTTCGTCACGGGTGCCTTCGATGACCCCAATGTCGCGAAGGACATCAACGGAGATTTGACCACCGTAAGCGGCAAGGTGTTCGGTTTCGAACTCGTCAGAAACAACGGCGTAAACAACTACAGACTGGTCTTTGCGTCTACAACCGATAATCTCCAAGGCTATATCAAAGTTGCGGAAACGGGCAGTCTGCCTGCGACCGACGATCAGAGTAGACCGCTTTACTACTATGAGTTCAACGCAGCAACCGATCGTATAGTCATAAAAGAAGCAGATTGGAACGCGTTCACTGACGAAGAGAAAAAGACTGAGGAAGGCAAAGCAGTCAACATCGTTGCGGCATATGTTGAAGGTGACGTTAAATATTATGTGCTCGACGGTACGCCCACAGGCGGAATGACGTCCACCAAGTCCCTGAACGAAAGCGGCGCGGACGGCATAATCGAACCCGCACTCATCTCTTACACCGTAAACGTCAATCCCGCAACGGCGGAAAGAGACCCCTTCAAGAAGGTCTTTGACGACAGCAATGCGACAATCAAAGCAGATGCGGAAGGCGGCAACGGCTGGTATTACGGCGGTCGCGGTGCGGAAGGCAACGACTTCGAATTCGTGCTCGGCGGCGAATACGGCTTCGAAATCAAAGATTTCTCCGTATACTATGAATCTTCTGCAGTCGGCAACGGCGTGAACGTGGTGTTCAGAATAGATTCGTTTGAGATAATCGGTGGAGGTTCTATCGAAATCGGCGAATCCAACAACTTCACGTTGCTCGGTGGTGAAGGCTACAAGAAAGCGGTCGGTACAATTACGGCAAAATCCGTTGACGTGGCGTTCGGAAATGTCAAGGAAGACGGCAAAGTCCACTTCACATACGGCGACACTCACGAATATACTTACACCTATACCACCGGTGGTAAGGAAATCAAACTTGCAAAAGACGCCGACGGTAAGACTTACGGGTATGTTGCGGTAGCCGATTACACGGCGGCAGGTTTTGCGGCAACCGATTACACGGGCAGACGCTACAACATCAACGAAGAAACGGGTGCATTTGAACTCAACGAAGAAGGCGCATACATCCGCATAGCCGGTACGTTCGGCGATATTGCTCCTGCAAACGAAGCATCCATCGTCAACGCAGGCGAATATGAAGTCAACAATGTAAGCGGCAAAGCAGACAACTTCACCTACGCGTTTGTGGCGGGTACGGTGGTAGTTGACAAAGCGGCGCTCACTGTCGGTGTAAGCAACGAGAAACTTCAAAAGGAATTTGCCTCTTCCGTCTATCCCGACCTTGCATTCGTAATTTCTACGGGTGAAATCAAAGCCCCCGATACGGAAGCTCAAATTCTCGCAGAGTTGAAGAAAGGCGCCAAGTACTTTATCTTTACGGCGGAAGGCGTCAAGGGCGGTGCGGTCGTTGACAGGTCTATGATAAGTGCAGACCTCGAAGGCGGTGCGTATTACGCACTCGACGTAGAAGGTGCGCTTCAAAACTACGACGTCAAACTTGACAAGACTTATACGCTCGACATCGTTCTTCCCGAACTCACGGGACTCTCGACTGCCTCCGGTGTGTTCGAAAAGACTTACGACGGCATAGCGGTTGACGACGCGAATGCGTTTGCTGCGAAGTACATCAAGGGAACGCAGTCCGGTGATACGTTCTCGCTTGCATGGGCTGGCGGCACGGTCGCGAAGAATGCGGGAGATTACAACTGGACTATCACCGTAACCCGCAGCCTCGGCAAAGATGCAACCGATGCGAAAGAGTACACCATAAGCGCAACGATAAGCGGCGAATATGCAGTTCTGAAACGCAACGCAACTCTTACTACAAACGAGAAGTATGACTTCACTTACGACAAGACGGACAAGAAACTCGACGAAAGCCAGTTCGTAGTGTTTGGAGCCGTTAATGGTGAAGATGTTGCGTCGGCAATCAAGGTTTCCTACAAATACGGCGACGTCGTAACCGACGTGATGCGCGACGCAAAGACTTACGGTGTGATTGCGGAAATAACCGACGCCACCATGGCAGGCAACTACAACCTCATCAACGGTATCGGCAACGTAACCGTCAAGAAAGCAAACATCACGGTTGCAGTCAATCCCGAATCCAAGTATCAGTATGTAACGGGCGGCACTACAATTAACCCCGCACATATCGATTTCACGGTTCCCGAAGGATTTGACAAAGCCGACTTCACCGTCAAGTACACAGCATCTTCTACGGGCACGGTGTCTTCCGTCAACGAACCCGGTGTGTACAGCTACACCATCACTTACGTTGACGCAAACTACAATATCGTCGGCGGCATCGGCACTCTGACGGTTGCGATGAACGAAATCGCGTTCGTCAAGGACGATACGGTTTACGCAAGCATCAAGTTTACCGACGCGGTCACCGTTCCTTATAAACTGAACTACACCGAAATCACCGAAGACGGCAGCCTCAACAGCCAGACTTACTGGAACTTCGTCAACGATTATGTCGTTGCAAACCTCGGTGACAAGAAGAACGAAGCCACTACCGAAGGCGTTGTCGCGGTGTCGCTGTCCAACGGTTCGACGGAAATTCGTCGTCTTGACCAGCAAATGACGGTAAGCGTGAGCATGCCCGCAAACGTTGCTTCCATGGACGGCTACAAGGCATACTATGTCAACTCCGACGGTCAGCTGGTGGAAATTTCGGACTACGAAGTTGCAAACGGCTACTTCACTTACACGACGGATTACATCGGCGACCTCGTGTTCGTCAAGTTCGCGGCAATCGCGCTACCTATGTGGATCTGGATACTTGTCGGCATTCTCGCACTGCTCATTATCATCGCGATTATCCTTGCGATAGTGATCAGCCAGAAACGCAAAAAGATGCCCATGTACGTTGAAGCTCCCGCGGCGGCAGACGCTTCCGAAGCGGCGGCGGACGTCGAAATCATCGAGTACTATGACCCCGACAGACCCGAAGTCGTGAACAAGAACAAGAAACCGCCTATCATCGGTATCAGAAAGTAAGGCAAACTTAACCAAACAGAATATGCACCGCGCTCAAAGCGCGGTGCATTTTTTTCAAAACGGACAATGTTGCGACGATGTTAATTATCGTAATTTCGGTATTGCACCCGATATTTTAATGTTGTATAATAATTATAATATATTATCAGGGGGTAATATCCTTATGAGTAAAATCGCCATAGGCTGTGACCACGGCGGCATAGTGCTGAAAGACAGCGTTGTTGCCACTCTCAAAGAACTCGGCGCAGAGGTCGTCGATTTCGGAACATACGACACTTCTTCCGTAGATTATCCCGTGTACGGGCTCAAAGTCGCGGAAGCCGTTGCTTCGGGAGAGTGCGACGCAGGCGTGCTTATGTGCGGTACGGGTATCGGCATTTCCATATCCGCAAACAAAGTCAAAGGCATACGGGCGGCGGTTACCACCAACACGTTTATGGCAGAAATGACCAAACGTCACAACAATGCAAACATTATTTCTCTCGGCGGCAGAGTAATTACGCCCGAAGAAGCACACGATATTGTTGTCGCTTGGTACACGGCTGAATACGAAGGCGGCAGACACCAGAAACGCCTTGATATGATTGCCGACATCGAAAGCAAATACTTCAAATAACCGAGGGGTTTATGATTGAAGAGGTTCTGAAAGAGATAACTGAAGCCGAAGAACAGGCGGAAACCAAACGCCGTGAGGCTTTTCAGCGCGGAAAAGAAATTGTTTTGCAGGCGGAAACGGAAGCCGAAAAGCAGAAGAAAATGACCGCGGAACAATGCAAAGCCGACATGAAAGCCGCGCTTGCCGAAGCGGAAGCCAAGGCGGCGGCGCGTCGTACGGTTATCATCGAAGAGGGCGAGGCGGCGGCGAAGAAGCTGGTCGCGTCCAAGAAAAAGCAGATAGAGAAAGCGGCGGACGAACTGCTCGCCGAATTTGTCGGAAAATACCGTTAGTATGATTGTTGAGATGAAGAAGCTGGTGCTTGTAGGGCACCGCTCCGACAGACACAAACTTTTCAAGGCACTCCACAAGAGCAGAATTGTGGAGATTGTTTCGAGCGGCGATTTTCCTTATACCGAACGGCTGAACAACGCGGCGAAAACGGAAACTCTGAACGAGAAAATCGCCCGTCTGGACGCCGTTTTCGCATTTCTGAAAGAGTCCAAACGTACGGCAGTCAGACTTGAAAAGAACACCCGAAAGAGCGATGAACATTTCGAGTACGAGCCGCCCAAAAAACCGCTTATCGCGCCGTCCGTGATGCGTATCGATTACGACGGGTTCATGGGCATTGCAGACCGCGAAGCCGACTTGCTGTATGAGGTCGAGGAAATCGAAAACGTCATCGCCGAGCAGAACGAACTCAATTCCCGCAAAATCAAGTTGCAGGCGGAAATCGAGCGTTTTGCGCTTTACGAAACGATAGACGCGCCGTTCTCCTCTTATGTGGACACCGCGCTTGCGTCGGTTGCTCTCGGATACGTTCCCACCGTTCAACGCGCGCAGGTCGAGGCAATTGCCGAAAAGTTCGACGACTGCGCATATTTCGAATTTTACGAACCCACGAAATTCCTGCCTTTCGTCGCAGTAGTTTCCAAGGAAAGAGCGTACGAAGTCTATCAGGCTTTGCAGGAGCTCGACTACACCAAGAATTCGTTTGCGGACGAACTCACTCCCGCGCAGGCAATAGAGCAGGCAAAGAAAGAAATATCCGCTCTCGAAAAATCCAAGAAAGAGTTGCTTTCCAAGGCTCTCGAAAAAGAGAGTTTTATCGAAGAACTCAAAGTCCTTTACGACTATTACCTCTACGAAGTGCAGAAATACGAGGCACTCGACGGATTTGCGGCGACCGAACGCAGTTTCGTGATGGAAGCGTGGTTCCCCGCAGAACAGGAAGAAAAAATCGTGGCAATGCTTGACGAAGTTTCTTCCGCAATAGTGTACGAATTCCGTTCCCCCGAAGAGAACGAAGTCGTGCCCACGCTGGTGCGTTCCAAAAAGCTTTTTGCGCCTTACGAGGACGTCACCAATATGTACAGCATTCCCAACTATCGCGAGGACATAGACCCCAACCCGATTATGGCGTTTTTCTATTTCCTTTTCTTCGGCATTATGATAGCCGACGCAGGTTACGGAATACTGCTTGCCGTTGCGGGATTTGTGCTTTACAAACTCAAAAAGCCCGTTCCCGGAAAGGGCAGACTGCTGCTTATCGTAGGCATGGGCGGCATTTCGACCGTCATATGGGGCATACTGTTCGGCGGTTGGTTCGGACTTACGTTGCCGACGGGCGGTTTCCTCGATACGATAAAATGGTTCAATCCGCTTGACGAACCCATACTTATGCTCGGACTGTGTCTGGGACTCGGTCTTTTGCAGATTGTATGCGGTATGATTATATCCGCAATCAACAAAATCCGCCTGCACAGAATGGGCGACGCAATCTGCGAGGATGTAAGCTGGGTTGTTGCGATTGCGGGTATCGGTATGCTTGCGCTCTCGCTGCTCGTGGTGAAAAACGATGCGCTGAAATATGCGGGTATAGCGTTTATCGCACTCGGACTCGGCGTTTTGGTCATAGGCAACGGCAGAAAGAAGAAAGGCGTAAAAGGCAAGGTTCTCGGCGCGGTTACCGGTATAGGCAAACTTTACGACGGCGTGAACATTCTGTCCGACGTTCTGAGTTACTCCCGTCTTTTCGGTCTGAGTCTTTCGGGCGCGGTCGTCGCACTCGTGGTCAACCAGATTTGCCTTACCCTTATGGATATGCTGCCCGCGGTCAACGGAATTCCCGTTGTCGGCGTTATAGTGTCCATTCCGATATTCATGATAGGGCACCTTTTCAACATCGGCATTTCCACTCTCGGCGCATACGTTCACAACTGCCGTTTGCAGTACATTGAATTCTTCGGCAAATTTTATACCGGTGCGGGACATATGTTTATCCCGTTCGGCTCTAAATCAAAATACACTTATGTAGATATGCAGGAGGTAACAAAATGACATTAGGTACTTTCCTTGGTATGCTCGGCGCGGCTCTTGCGGCTTTGCTTGCGGGCATAGGCTCGGCAATCGGCGTCGGTATGGCAGGTAAAGCGGCGGCGGGCGTAACCGCGGAAGACCCCGACAAGTTCTCCAAAGTTCTTGTTCTGCAACTTCTTCCCGGCACCCAAGGCATCTACGGTCTGCTTATCGCGTTCCTCGTCTTCATTCAGATCGGACTGTTCGGCGACATCGCGGCACTTTCCACGCAGGCGGGTCTTACTCTGTTTGCGGCGTGTATGCCCATTGCGTTCGTCGGTCTTTTGAGCGCGATTTATCAGGCAAAAGTCGCAGTCAGCGGCATTGCGCTGGTTGCAAAGCGTCCCGAAGAAAGCGGTAAAGCAATCATTCTGACGGTTATGGTCGAAACCTACGCCGTTCTCGCACTGCTGGTATCCTTCCTCGGCGTTATGATTCCACAGTACGCGTAATATGTCCAAACAAGCGATAATCGAAAAAATCCTGTCCGACGCGGACGCGCAGGCACGGGCGACAATCGAAGAAGCCGAAAAAAAAGCGGACGAAATAATTTCGCTTGCGGCGGAGCAGTGCAAAAGTTATCTTGCCCGCAACAAGAGCGATATTGACCGCGCGGTCAAAGAGGTTGCCGAACGCGCCGAAACCGTAGCGGAACTCGACGCACGCAAACTGTTGCTGAAAGCCAAGTCCGAAGTGCTTGACGAGGTTTACGCGCTTGCTTTGAAAAAGGCGCGCGAACTCGACAAAGCCGACTATAAGAAAGTCGTCGAAGGAATGCTCAAATTCGCAGAAGACGGGGATAAAGTTACCGTTTCGGCGCGTGAAAAGGGCATTGTGACCAAAAAGATGGTCGACGATGCGGCAAAAGCAAAGGGCGCGAAACTTGCGCTCGACTCCGAATACGGCGATTTCGACGGCGGCGTGTTGCTTACGGGCAACGGTATCGACAAGAACTTCACCTTTGAAGTCGAGTTCGCTTTGCTCCGCGACGCGACGGAAGCCAAAATAGCCAAGGAACTCTTCGGTTGATTATGTCTGACAAATTCATTTTCCAGAACGCACGGATAAAATCCATGGAAAACCGCTTGCTCGGTCAGCAGCAGCTGCAACGGCTTGCGGAGGCTTCTTCCGTGCGCGAAATGCAGAAGGCGCTCGGCGAAATGGGGTTCGGAATTGCGGCGGCAGGCGAAAACGCAGGCGTTGACAGAATGATTGAAGCCGAAGAGAAAAACGCCCTTGCCGTGCTCAAAGAGTTCAACGTCGACGGCGCGCTGGACGCACTTGTTCTGGAAGCGGACTATCACAATCTCAAAGCATTGCTCAAAGCCTCTGTCACGGGCGAGAAAAATCCCGTGCTCGGTGCGGAAGGGCTTTACAATACGGAAGTTCTGCGCGACGGAACGGAAGGCGACTACCACGCTTTGCGCCCGTTGATGGCGGACGCAGTGCGCGCGGTGGAAAAGAGCCTTGCGGAGGGACGTCTTACTCCTCACGGCATTGACTGCACGGTGGACAAGGCTATGTTCCGCGATATTTCCGAAACGGCGAAAAAGGGCGGAGAAGCGGTCAAGGCATACTACGTGTTCAAGACCGATTGCGTCAACATTTCTTCTTTTCTCCGTTGCCGCAGACTGGGACTTCCCGAAAAGCTGTTCGAAGAAAACTTTATGCCGGGCGGAACTCTCGGAGAGGATTTCTTCCTTTCCGTCTACGACGCTTCGCTCGACGTGTTCCGCGACAAATTCAAGTTCACGCCCTATCAGTCTCTCGTTGCAGAGGCGGTCGACGGCGGCAATCTCGTTGCGTTCGAGGTTCAGGTGGACAATTTGTTGCTGGATATGTGGCGCAAACGCAAGGACGATATGTTCTCGTGCGCGCCCGTTGTCGGCTACTACTTCGGCAAACTCGCCGAAATCAAAGCCGTAAAACTGGTGTTCGCAGGCGTTAAAAACAACGTCGAACCCCGTTTAATCAAAGAAAGGATGCGTGATATTTATGGTGCGTGACGGTATTGCGGTCGTCGGTGACAAGGACTCCGTCCTCGCTTTCAAGGCGATAGGTCTGGACGTCTTTCCCGTCGAGGGCGAAATGGAAGCGCGCGAGAAGGTCAAACAACTCGCCCGTTCCTATTCCGTTATTTTCGTCACCGACCAGATTGCAAAGCAAATCAGCTCGCTTTTGTTGAGATACAAGGCGCGCCCTTATCCCGTCGTCGTTCCCATTCCTTCCGCCGAAGGCAACTCCGGTTTCGGTATGCAGGGAATAAAAGCGGACGTCGAAAAGGCTATCGGCGCGGATATTCTGTTTGATAGAGAGGATAACTAATGCAAGTCGGAAAAATTGTCAAGGTTTCGGGACCGTTGATTATCGCCGAGAATATGGCGGAGAGCAAAATGTACGACGTCGTGCGCGTCAGCGAAAAACAGCTCATCGGCGAAATCATCGAACTCAGAGGCGACCTCGCTTCCATTCAGGTCTATGAAGAAACCAGCGGACTAGGTCCCGGTGAAAACGTATATTCCACGGGTTCGCCCCTGTCCGTCGAACTCGCTCCCGGTCTTATCGAGAGTATTTTCGACGGGATTCAGCGTCCCCTTGCCAAGTTGCGCGAGGTGTCGGGCGACAGAATCGCACGCGGCGTCACCGTCAACGCTATCGACCACGAGAAAAAATGGGATTTCGTTCCCGTCGTCAAAAAAGGCGACAAGGTCGAGGCGGGCAACGTGCTCGGTACGGTGCAGGAAAACGTGCTCGTGTTGCATAAGATTATGGTGCCGTTCGGAATTTCTGGCACCGTCAAAGAAATAAAGAAGGGCAGTTTCAACATAGAACAGACCATCGCGGTCATCGCCACCGAAAGCGGCGACAAGGAAGTTTGTATGTTGCAGAAATGGCCCGTCCGTAAGGGCAGACCTTACGCCGAAAAACTCGCTCCCCGTGCTCCGCTTGTTACGGGACAAAGAGTTATCGACACGCTGTTCCCCATTGCAAAAGGCGGCGTGGCGGCGGTTCCCGGACCTTTCGGAAGCGGCAAAACCGTCGTTCAGCACCAGCTTGCAAAATGGGCGGACGCGGATATCATCGTGTACGTCGGCTGCGGCGAACGCGGCAACGAAATGACGGACGTTCTCAACGAGTTCCCCGAACTTGTCGACCCTCACAGCGGACAGCCGCTTATGAAACGTACCGTCCTTATCGCAAACACTTCGGACATGCCCGTTGCGGCGCGCGAAGCATCCATTTATACGGGTATCACAATCGCCGAATATTTCCGCGACATGGGTTATTCCGTAGCAATCATGGCGGACTCCACTTCGCGTTGGGCGGAAGCGCTCCGCGAAATGAGCGGCCGACTTGAAGAAATGCCCGGTGAAGAAGGCTATCCCGCATATCTTTCTTCCCGTCTTGCCGAGTTCTACGAAAGAGCAGGACTTGTCAAGGTTCTGGGCGGCAACGGTCGCGAAGGTGCAATTACGGCAATAGGCGCGGTTTCGCCTCCCGGCGGCGACTTGTCCGAACCCGTTGCGCAAAGTACGTTGCGTATCGTCAAAGTCTTCTGGGGATTGTCCGCGTCGCTTGCGTACAAACGTCATTTCCCTGCGGTCGACTGGCTGACGAGTTATTCGCTGTACGCCGACAGACTGGGCGACTGGTACGCCGAAAACGTCGGCGACGACTGGGTTCCGCTCCGTTCCGCAGCGATGAGAATTTTGCAGGAAGAAGCCTCGCTCGACGAAATCGTCCGACTTGTCGGTATGGACGCGCTGTCGCCGTATGACAGACTTACCATGGAAACGGCAAAGTCCATTCGCGAAGACTATCTGCACCAGAACGCTTTCCACGAAGTTGACACTTATGCGTCACTCGAAAAGCAAAGACGTATGCTCGGGCTCATCATCGAGGAAGACAAACTCGCAAGAGAGGCTCTCGAAAAGAACGTCGACATAGAGGACATTCTCGAACTGCCCGTAAAAGAGCAGATAGGCAGAGCGAAGTATATTTCCGAGGACGAGCTTGACAAGTTCGACGCGCTCGAAGTCGAACTCAAAAAAGAAATGCTTGCACTCTCCGACGAAGGAGGAATGTGACAATGTTGAAAGAATACCGTACAATACGAGAAATCGTCGGACCTCTGATGCTGGTTGAAGGCGTCGAGGGCGTAAAGTACGACGAACTCGTCGAAATCAGACAGGAAAACGGCGAAATCCGAAGCGGCAAGGTGCTGGAAATCAACCGTGACAAGGCGCTTGTCCAGTTGTTCGAACCGTCGCAGGGCATAAAGATGTCCACGTCCAAAGCGCGTTTTCTCGGCAGAAGCATAGAACTCGCCGTGTCCGAAGAAATGCTGGGCAGAGTTTTCGACGGTATGGGTCGTCCCCGCGACGGCGGCGCACCCATTATTCCCGAAAAGAAAATGGACATCAACGGTCAGCCTATCAACCCCGTTGCGCGCGACTATCCCAACGAGTTCATTCAGACGGGCATAAGCGCGATTGATGGATTGAATACGCTTGTCCGCGGACAGAAACTTCCCGTGTTTTCGATGTCGGGTCTTCCGCACGCCGAACTTGCGGCGCAGATTGCAAGACAGGCAAAAGTCATAGGCTCCGACAGCAAATTCGCGGTCGTGTTCGCAGCAGTCGGTATAACGTTCGAAGAAGCGGACTTCTTCATTTCCGACTTCCGCAAAACGGGCGCGATAGAACGCGCGGTTATGTTTGTCAACCTTGCAAACGACCCCGCAGTCGAACGTATCGCAACCCCGCGTATGGCGCTCACCGCGGCAGAATATCTCGCGTACGAAAAGGATATGCACGTTCTCGTCATAACCACGGACATAACCAACTACGCCGAAGCGCTGCGCGAAGTTTCCGCCGCCCGTAAAGAAGTTCCCGGACGCCGCGGATACCCCGGATACCTGTACACCGACCTTGCTACAATGTACGAAAGAGCGGGACGTATCGTCGGCAAGAAAGGGTCGATTACGCAGATACCTATTCTTACAATGCCCGAAGACGACAAAACCCACCCGATACCCGACCTTACGGGTTACATCACGGAAGGGCAGATTATGTTGTCGCGAGAACTATACAAGAAAGGTCTGACGCCGCCTATCGACGTTCTGCCTTCGCTCAGCCGACTGAAAGACAAAGGTATCGGCGCAGGCAAGACCCGTGAAGACCACGCGGACACCATGAACCAGTTGTTCAGCGCGTACGCACAGGGCAAGGAGGCAAAGGAACTTAGTTCAATTCTCGGCGAAGCCGCCCTTACCGAAGTGGACAAGAAGTTTGCTCGGTTTGCAGAAGAATTCGAAAAGCAATACGTTTCGCAGGGTTTCCACACCAACCGCACGATTGAAGAAACCCTTGACCTCGGCTGGAACCTGCTGTCCCTGCTCCCGAGAAGCGAACTGAAACGTATCCGCGACGCATATCTCGACAAGTATCTCAAAAAGTCGGAGCAATGACCGACTTTACCAAAATAAAACGGTAAACTATGGCAAAACTCAACGTCAATCCAACGAGAATGGAGCTGAGACGGCTCAAAACCCGTCTTAAAACTGCCACCCGCGGACACAAACTTCTGAAAGACAAGTCCGACGAAATGATAAGGCAGTTTATGCTCTATATACGCGAAAACAAACGCCTGCGTGAAGAAGTGGAAGGCGAGCTTTCGCAAGCGTTGAAAGAGTTTATGCTGGCGCGTGCGGTGTCGAGCGACGCTGTCATAGAAGAAGCGGTCGCAATGCCCGGCGTCAAAGCCGAACTCAAAACGTCGGAGAAAAACGTGATGAGCGTAGGTGTTCCCGAATTCGAAATCGTCGAACACGAAAACGCAGACCTTTATCCGTATTCCTTTGCGGGCGTAACTTCCGAACTTGACAATTCAATCGCCACGCTGTCCACGCTGCTCGGCAAACTTTTGAAACTTGCCGAAGTGGAAAAGACGTGCAATATGCTTGCGGACGAAATCGAGAAGAACAGACGCCGCGTCAACGCGTTGGAGTACGTAATGATTCCGCAACTCAAAGAGACGATAAAGTATATAACGATGAAACTCGACGAAAACGAGAGAAGCGCCACGATACGACTTATGAAAGTCAAGTCGATGATAGAGAACAGATAATCTGTTCTGCTGTCGTTTCTTTTCGTTGCATTACAGTGACAACGAGAGAGTGCAAACCGCAACGAACCGATTGTCGAAAAAGCAATTTCAAATCAGAACAACCGCCCGCAAACTTGCGGACGGTTATTATTTAATCGTAAATAATCATTCTGTCGGGAAGTCGGGGAAACCGCAACCGCAGTAGTGTTGACGGTAAAGTCCGTATTCTTTGCAAAGTTTAACAGAAGTGAGATATCCGTCTTTTTTCTTGAAATCGGAACATAGATATTCGACGCCGAATTTCTCTCCGCATTCTTCGCCTATTGCGTTTATCAGCTTTGCGTTTTTTCTGGGGCTTACAGTCAGAGTGGTTGCAAAATAATCGTACTCGTCCTTGTGTGCGGCAAGATATTTCGCCGTTTTGCCGAGTCGCAGTCGGAAACATTCCGTACACCTTGCGCCGCCTTCGGGCAGGTTTTCCATACCGTGTACAAGGTCCGTGTATTCGGTTTCGTTCTGTTCGGGGACGATGAGTTTTATTTGCGGGAAATGCGCCAAAAGCTGTTTTAATGTGTCAAGACGTTTGATAAACTCCGATTTCGGCAAAATATTTGGGTTGTAGTAGTAGAGCGTGACATCGAAGAAGTCCGCGATTGCAGGAAGTACGCCAGCGGCGCACGGTCCGCAGCATACGTGCAACAAAAGGCGTTTGGCTGCGCTTTGGATTTCTTTTGCCTCGTCGACGGTTCTCATATTCCGATTCTAGCACTTATGCGTGCTTTTCACAACGGATTGACGCTTTTTCATTTTAGAGTATTTGCCGCGACGGGTTGAGCGCGCGCGCATTGTATGATATAATCGCTGTGAGGTGAGTTATGGGCAATTCCATTCTTAAAGCGGAAGGTATCCGCAAAATTTACGTTTCCGATACGGTGCAGACGGAAGTGCTGAAAGGCGTCGACGTCAGCGTGGGCGAAGGGGAGTTCGTCGCCGTTGTCGGTGAATCCGGCTCGGGCAAATCCACTTTGCTTTACATTCTTGCTGGCATTGACAAGCCGACGGACGGAAAAGTCGAACTTCTCGGCAAAAACCTCTCCGAAATTTCCGACGACGAAATGGCGGGGTTGCGTCGCCGTGACGTATCATTTGTCTATCAGTTCGACAATCTCGTTCCTCATCTCACGGCTTACGAAAACATAGTTTTGCCCCTTCTTCTCGACAAGAAAAAAGAAAAGGATTTTGCGGCGGAAGTCCGCGAAGTCTGCGAATTTTTGGGGATTGCCGAAAGATTGCGCAATCTTCCGTCCCAACTGTCGGGCGGTGAACAACAGCGTGTCGCGCTTGCCCGCGCTCTCGTGACTTCGCCGAAACTCATTTTTCTCGACGAACCTACTGGCAGTCTGGACAGGGAAAGAGGTACGCAGGTTATGGAACTGCTCAAAAAAATCAACACCGAAAAGGGTGTTGCGCTCCTTATGGTCACGCACTCTGCGGCGCACGCCGCTTACGCTTCGCGAACCGTCGAAATCGAAGACGGGCGCATAAAAGACTGATTTCCGAAACACGGGTATGGTATTCTCCCTTGCGCTGAAAAACATAAAAGCAAAACCGCTCCGTATGGTGGCGACGATTGCCGTCATCGCGCTTTCGGTTGCGATGTTTTTCTGTATGTTTGCGTTCGGGGACGCCGTGTACGATTATATTTACGCCGTCGAAACCGCGGACGCGGGAAACAGCGACCTTAAAATAGTGGGGAAGAGCAACGGCGACAGACTTGCTTTCGTCGACCCGCTTTACGACGTCGAAGGCATTGAAACGATAGTACCGACGTTGTCGCTGTATGCACTCGTCAAGAGAGAGGGAGCGGCGGACGAGTATGTGCGTTTGCGCGGCTTTGACGCCGACCGCACGGAAGCGTTGCAAAAGTTCAACGTCAAAGAGGGCAATGCAAGCGACCTTGCCGCAAATTCCAGCAACGTTGTCATTTCCGAAAAAGCCGCGGAACATTTCGGACTAAAAGTCGGCGACGCCGTATCAATCGTCAGCCTTTATTCCGCTTCGCGCACCGTTTCTTTCCATATCGCCGCAATCGCGGAAAACGACGGATATTTCCTTTCCGACTCACCGTTCACAATAATCGGTACCGTCGACGACGGTATTGCGCGTCTGCTTGTGCCGGGCGGAAATGCTCTTTACAACGAAATTTACGTCAAAGTCGCAGACGGCGCGGATATCGAACAGGTCAAAAAAGATATTGCCGCAATCGACGACTACAAAGACCTCAAAGTCGATTACAGCTCCGATACGGGATACGTTCAGACGCAAGCCGACGGCATTGCCGCACCGATTACCATTTCGGGCATCGCGGTGGCGTTGCTGTGCGTAGTGAGCGTTGTTCTCATATTCGTGCTCGGGATTGCTGATAAACGCGCGTATGCCGCAAAACTTGCCGTAATCGGTGCGACGCGCAGGCAGCTGTTAGGAATTTTCCTTGTCGAAAGCGCGGTGTTGGCTTTTGCGGGCGCCGTTCTCGGCGCAATCCTTGCAAGCGGCGTTTTCGTGTTGCTTTTGCAAGTCGTTTTGTCGTCGGTCATTTCCTTCTCTGTCAACGGACTTTTGCTGTTCGGAGCAACCGTGCTCGGATTTGCCGTGGCGTTTGTCGCCGCGCTTTATCCTCTCTACAAAGTATTTTCTTCCACCGCTCGAGAAAATCTGCTTGCGGTTTCGAAGAAGAGCAGTGCGGGACTTGTCGTTGCGGCGATTGCAACCGCACTTACGGTTGCGTGTTTTGTTGCAGCGGAATTTGCACCTGCCGCGTCGGGTGCACTGTCCGTCGTTGCCTTGATTGCGCTTGTTGCGACGGTTGCGGCGTGGATACCGTATGTTGTGCGCGGGGCTGCAAAGCTTATGACAAAATCCTCGTCCCCGCAAGTCAAAGTCGCAGGTTACGCCGTGTGCCGCGAAAAACGCGCCACGCGTACGTCGCAGACTCTTGTCGTCGGCGTGCTCGTCGTAATGTTGCTATTTATGGCGTGGTCGCTCACGACTTCCATTTTCTCCGATTTTACCGCCGAATTCGAAAATATGATACTTGTGACCAACGTTCCGTCGTCCGTCGAAACCGAAGATTTCAAAAAGGTGGACGGAGTGGAGTCCGCAACGCTTATGGTTTGGCGGCAGGCGGAAATTCAAGGTGAGGGCATGGATTTGCATACCGTCAATATGCTTGGGTCGGCGGACGCTCTCGACCTTATAGATTTTGAGTACATTACGCCGCGCGACACGGTTGAAAAACGGCTTGCCGAGGGCGGTTATGTCATTCTCGATTACTCGGTGTCCGACCTCTACGGGGTGAAAGAAGGCGACGAAGTGAGCCTTATCGTGGACGGCGAACAGAAAACGTACATCGTAGGCGGAATAGTGCAGCACGCGTTCTTCGGCGGAAGGTACGTCATTATCTCGCGCGATACATTGGAACAGGATTTCGGAGTCGCCGCCGACACGGTCGTTCTCTCCGTATCGGGCAACGTGAGCGAAGTCGCCGAAAACGTGCGCTCGGTATTTGCGGACAATAACTATTACGCCGTGCCAGCGATTGAAGCATACAAGTGGGATACGCAATCGCTTGACAACATTTTCGACCTTATCGGCACGCTTGCTTTCGTGCTCGCGTTGCTTGTTTACATTGTAGCGTTGTCGGGTGTCGTCGTCGGACGGTCGCATTCCGAACGCACGCGCGGAACTCTGCTTTGTGCGGGTATGTCGCAAAATATGCTGCTCGGCAGCGAAATATGGGAACACGCGATTGTCGCTCTTTGCGTATTTGCCGTTGCGCTTCCCGCGTCCGCGCTCGCAACTCTCGCGCTTATCGGCGCAATCAAACTTTTCGGGCTGTATTACGCATTCACCTATCAGGCGTGGGTGGTAGTCGTTGCGGGACTGGTTATGTCATTGCTTTACGTCGCAATTCCGCTTATGTACGGGTTCAAGCGTAAATACGGTATGAGGAGGTCGTAATGGCAGGTTACGGATTTGACCGCTCGGGATATAAAGAAAACCGTGGAAATCGCACGGGGCGTTCCGTACGGTTTTGCGTGGTTGCGTTGTTTGTCGCTCTGGTGGTCCTGTGTGCGGCGGTGCTTACTGCCTGCAACGACAACAGAGATACGACCGACTACCGCCGCAGAGCCACGGACGGTGTGACGTCCAACCTCGTCGCCGCGATAAACGAGAACTGGTCTTACGCAATGAAAGACGAGGATATCCTGAAAATGGACAATCCCGGCACTTACGTCGTCGCTTGTATCTGGGCGGAAAGAGCGGGTAGCTTTTTGTATTCTTCCGATATTCAGACCGCAAAGATTCAGTCGCTTGCCGATTTTCTCGCAACCGACGAAGGGAAAAACGTGGTGCGCGAAACCGCGGACAATCTCGACGGTATAATAACTATGATGAACACGGTCGGATTTACTTCGGGCGACGTTCAGGAAACCGTGTTTGACGGGGCGATTTTCGTTGTGAGTCAAGCGCAGAACATTTACGAAACCGCAAAAGACAAACTCGATTATTTGCTTGCACGCGCTACGGGAGCGGCAAGAACAAACATAGAAAAAGCCTTGCAGAACACGGAAAACGTACTTGCGGTTTACCGTGAAAATCCCGATTTCGTGTCGGATACCGTTGCCGCACTGAAAGAGGCGGAAACGGGCATAAAGGCGCTTGCCGATTTCAGTTACCGTACGGCGTGGATTTTCGGCGGCGGTGAAAACGGCGACAATCTGGGCGGATTGCTCGGCGCATTCCAGTCGGGTGCGTTGGCCAACATTTCCGACAGAGAGCTTTTCGTGTATCTTGACGGTGTGGTGGGCGATATTCGCGACCTGCGCGCCGCGCTTACCGACCAAGAGATTTCCGCATTGTCGAGCGCGTTGCAGGCAGTCGAAAATATGTTGTCCACGGCGGTGCTGCCCACCGAACTTTTCGAAAACGTGACGGCAAGTTCGGGAACCACCAGAATGGACAATCTCCTCAAACAGATTTCAAATATGCAGTTTGCGGTCGACTGGTTGCAGGACGGAACGGATTTCCTTCTCGCTGCCTGCGACTTGATTTACGAGAAAGACTCCGACGGGCAGTATACTTATCGGTTTGTCAACAGAGTGAAACAGGCAGTCGCTGACAAAGAAGACAAGTACACGAGTGTGAACGGGTATATTCTTTTTACGGAAATGCTCGTGAAAGCAATGGAGAGCACCCCGTGTGCCGATTTGCAGAACGCCGTCGGCAGATACGAAGCGGAAACCGACCTCGGCAAACTTGCGGTTATGTTCGGTGTAGAGGGTGCATTGCAATTTACAGAACAGGTGCAATCAGATGATGAACAAGTTGAATCGAATAAAAATATAGAATTTTATTCGTTGTACCTTAATTTGCAATCATTCAAAGCCATATATAGGACTTATAAGGCAACTGGCATAAGCATGGAAAAAGTTATCTCTGCGGCGAACTTAATTCTTCAAAAGATAGGAGAGGTAACACAGATAACATTCGTGGATGATGCGAAATATGAGAATATTGTTAGCACGGTTTATAATTATTTAACAGCAGAAGCGGAAGCACGAAAGCATGCAGTTGTAGATAGTTTGAAGCATAGATTGGAAAAAGCATACGAAGAGTTAAATAATCTCAAAGAAATTGCATCTTTTGAAATTATAGGTGATCAAACATCAGAGGAAACAATCAGCGAAATTAAGAATAAGTCGCAAGACTTTTTCCAGAAACTTGATAATTTCTGGGCTATTGTAAGAGGCCAAAAGTGACGACATCTTTTCGTCACAGTTGACAAATGCGGCGGAGCGGTATATCATAATCACACAACGGCAATCCCAAACGATGACGTAGTTCGGAGTGTAAGACGGCGGCAATAGAAAGAAGTTTACCCGAAAGGGATTTTTCGCCATCGTCTTTACGGTGGCGTTTTTGTTTGTCGTGGGCATGCAGACCGCGACAGCGGGAAAGAATTAAATAAACGACGGAAAAAGAGGCAGTTATGAAAAGGATAGGTGTAGTCGGAATAGTTCTCAAAGGCGACAGAGCGGTTGCCGTGGAAATGCAGAAAGTGTTGTCGGATTTTGCAGACATAATCGTGGGACGAATGGGAGTGCCGCGAGAAGAAGCAAACGCAATCGCGCTTATCGTCGAGGGTTCGCAGGAAAGAGTTTCGGCACTTACGGGCAGACTCGGCAAATTTCCGGAGCTTTCCGTCAAATCCGCAATGACGTCTTTTGAAATTGAATAATACGCAAATAAATATGTTTAAGTGCCTGAAACGACACATAAAGAGGTGAATATGAAAACAAACATCAAAAAAATCGCGGCACTCGCGCTTGTTGCCTTGCTGGTTGTAGTGCTTTCCGTAGGTCTTGCGGCATGCAACGACAATAAAGGAAACGGCGAAACCAAAAGCGTAGAAGTTGTATATTACGCCGACGGTGCGGCAGTGCAGGCGGCACTTGCCGCAGGCGTTATAGATTACGGCGTGGTCGGCGAACCCGCGGCAACCGCGGGCGCAAATAAAGGCTTTACCGTCGTTATGGACATTCAGGCGGAGTTCAACAAAGCGACGGGCGGTACAAGCGGTTTCCCCATGTCTTCGACTTTCGTCAAAAACAGTCTTGCGGCGAACAAGGATTTTGTCGACGCATATCTTGCCGCGCTCAACGACAATCTTGCATATATTCAGGAGAACGCCGCAAACATGACGGCCTTGCTCAAAGCCGCGGGCAGCAATTCGGCATATCCTGCACCCAGCATTCCCAAGTGCAACGTCGGAGTATACTCGGGCGATGACGTAAAGACCGCGGTTGCAGATATGATGAAAACCCTGCACGGTACGCAGTCTGTCCCCGACAGCGTGTATTATGACGAAACTGCCGCAACCGCACAGGGTGAGGGCAGCGGAACTATTAAGATATACGTCCCCGACGGAGCGCCTTTGCTTGCCGTGGCAAATCTTGCGACAAAGAACGTGGCGACTGTAAACGGTTATTCCGTTGAAGTAATTGTTGCCGCGGCAAACGAAATAAGCACTGCAATGGCAAGCGGCAAAGCGGATATAGCGATTCTGCCCGCCAACGCAGGCGTAAACCTCATCGCAAACAAAGGTGCGGCCTACAAATTCCTTTGCTCCAACACGCAGGGAATACTCTATATGCTTGCGAAAACCGAAAATGCGAACGGCACGATTGTGCCTGCCGACCTTGCGGGCAAGAAAGTCGGTTGCATAGGTTCGGGCGCCGTTCCGCAGTACGCCGTCGAAAAGGTGCTGACTGCGGCAGGACTGAAACTCGCATAATAACCTAAACTAACAAAATAACGGTAAAACAACAAACGACAATAAATCGGTATGCTGAAAACGGCAAGTGTAAAAACTCCGCGCAAAGCGGCAATAGGCAGATTGCTCGGCAACGTCTTTTATCCCGTGTGCGCTTTTGCGTTCGTAATCGCGGTGTGGGCGATTGTTGCGGCTGTCAAAAATCTGCCAATACTGTTCCCGTCCGTGGGAGAGATATTCCGCGCGCTCGGCGACATTCTGTCCGACGGCGAAAGCTGGCGGGCGGCGGGTATGACGCTTGGCAGAATAACGGGCAGTTTTCTGTTGTCGTTGCTTTTTGCCGCGGTACTTGCCACGGCGGGCGCTTTTGTAAAACCCGTTCACAAGTTCGTGCGCCCGCTTGTGACCGTTTTGCAAGCCGCGCCTACAATGGCGGTAATTCTGCTTGCTGTTGTGTGGCTCGACAACTCCGAAGTGCCGTTGCTTGTCGGATTTTTAATCTGTTTTCCTCTGCTGTACAACACGTGCCACACCGCGCTCGAAAGCGTGGACGGCGAACTGTTGGAAATGGCAGACGTCTATCATATGCGACCGGTTGACAAGCTGACGGGCATATACCTTCCCGCCGTTTTCCCCGTTGTGACGGAAGGCGCGAAAAGTGCGGTTTCGCTTACGGTCAAAGTCGTCATTGCGGCGGAGGTTCTTGCACAGACTCGCGTGAGTATCGGACTGCTTATGCAACAGGACAGCGTTATGTTCGAGATTGCCGATCTGCTTGCGTGGACGGTGTTCGCGATAGTATTGAGTTTCCTGTTGGAAGGCATTATAGTCGGCGTTCAGAAGCTCAGGGAGGTGCTGAGATGAGCGGACTTCGGATTGACAATCTCAAAGTTGCCTACGGTGAAAACCGCGTTTTCGACGGGTTCGGCATATCCTTCGAACAGAACACCGTAAACGTAATTCTGGGCGGTTCGGGCGTCGGTAAAACGACACTGCTCAACGTGATTGCGGGGCTTGTGCCGTATAGCGGGAGCGTGTCGGGTGCGGACGACAACATTTCTTATATTTTTCAGAAAGACAGGTTAATCCCTGCAATAAGCGTGTATAAAAACCTTGATTTGGTGTTGCGCAACAAAATCAAGGACAAGAACGAGCGCAAAGAAAAGATAGAAAACATGCTTGCCGAACTGGAAATTCTGTCGGAGCGCGACAAACTTCCGACCGCCCTCAGCGGCGGACAGGCGCAACGCGTTTCCATGGCGCGGGCATTTCTTTATCCGTCCGATATTCTGCTTATGGACGAACCGTTCAAGGCGTTGGATATCGGATTAAAAAGCAGGTTGTTTTCCGCCTTTGACAAGTTGCTTGCGGAGTCGCCCAAAACCGTGGTGTTCGTCACACACGACGTAGAGGAGTGCCTTTTTGCCGCGGACAGATATTTTGTTCTCGGCGGGTCTCCCGCGGACGTTGTGCTTTCGGGGGAGATTGCCGTCGGCAGAAAACAAAGAAAAGCCGATATGCCCGAACTTGTGTCGGCGCGCGCGCGTCTTTTCGGCGTTCTCGGCGCTTACGGTTCGGACGGCGGCGCGGAAAACTGATTGCCGCGGTTTTTGTTTTGTGTGTGATTGGCGGGGTTCGGCGTGTGTTTTGAGTTGCGCATTCGGGCTCTGCCTTTTGCGTACTTTCTGTGTTTAGTGGGCGCATTTGCTTGACAGTCCGCTTGCGTATGGATATAATAAAGAAACTTTATGTCATATGCGCGTAGCTCCTTTGGCGCGTGTGGGCGTAAAAATCAGTAAAAAACAGGAGTAAACTATGAAAGAAGGCATCCATCCGGATTACCACACCGTCACCGTGCAATGCGCGTGCGGAAATACGTTCCTTACGGGCACGACCAAGAAGACCGACGTCCTCAAAGTCGAAATCTGCTCCAAGTGCCATCCGTATTTCACCGGCAAGCAGAAACTCGTTGACACCGGCGGTCGTGTCGACAAGTTCAAGAAGAGATACAATCTCGACTGACAACGATGAAAGATGCAGACTGCACCGCAGTCTGCATTTTCGTATGCGCGCGCGAGGGCGCACCGCGTAAACACGCGAGGGCGCGGAGCGCGATTCGGCAAAAAACCAAGTTACAGCATTTATTTTTATGCCCGACGTAAAAGAGGACGGAATTTCCGAAAAGAAATCGAAAAAAACGCGTAAAGCCGAAGTCGGCAAGGTTGTCCGTCGCACTTCTATCGGCGGTCAGGCGGTGCTCGAAGGCGTTATGATGAAGAGCGCGACTTCGGTTGCAACCGCGGTGCGTACGGAAACGGGTGAAATCACCGTCGAGTCCAAACGCCTCAAAGACCCCAAGAAGAAGAGCGTGTTTTTCCGTCTGCCTTTTGTACGCGGGGTTGTCAATCTCTGTTCGCAACTTTATATGGGCATCGGCATTCTGATGCGCTCGGCGGAAGTTTACGGCGATTTTGCCGAACCCACGAAGTTCGACAAATGGGTCGCCGAAAAGTTCAAGGTCAACCCGATGCACATTCTCACCGTGTTTTCTCTGGTGCTCGGTCTGTTGCTTGCGGTGGGGCTTTTCGTTTTCCTGCCCAACTTCCTTACGGGGCTCATTTTCGAGATACCCGGAGTAGTGCAGCATCCCGCATATTACAGCCTTTGCGAAGCAGCGATTATGCTTGCCATTTTCGTCGGTTACATTTTGTCTATCACGCTTATGAAGGACATTCGCCGCGTGTTTATGTACCACGGGGCGGAGCATAAGGTCATAAGCTGTTACGAACACGGGCTCGACCTCACCGTAGAAAATGCGCGCAAAATGCGCACCGAACACAGCCGTTGCGGAACGACGTTCATGTTCTTTGTCGTGGCGGTCAGCATAATCGTTTTCGCGCTCGTGAACTGGATGCTTGACGAAATAGGCTGGACTTCGGACAGCAGCGTCGTGAACGCGTTTATCAAACTCGGCGTCAAACTGCTGTTCCTGCCCGTCGTTGCGGGAATTTCCTACGAATTGCTCAAACTTCTTGCAAAGTCGGACAACATAATATTCAGAATTCTGCGTGCGCCCGGTATGCTGTTGCAGAAACTCACGACCAGACAGCCTACCGACGATATGCTGGAAGTCAGTCTTACGGCGTTCAAAACCGTGCTCGCAATGGACGAGAACCCCGATTTGCCCGAAAGCAAATTCGACGTTAAAGTTCCAATGAAGTTCGTGCGTACAAAGATTGCGGAAATCGCAAAAGGTGCGGACGAGAGCGACATAGACTGGATTATTGTCGAGGTCACGGGCAAAAAACGCAGTGAACTCGCTCTTACGGGGTCGCTTACCAAAGAGCAGTTCGAAGCGGCGAAATCCGTCGCGCAGAAACTCGCGGACGGAAAGCCGTTGCAATACGCGCTCGGAACGACGGAGTTCTACGGCATAAAACTGTCCGTCAATCCGTCTGTGCTTATCCCGCGTCCCGAAACCGAAGAACTTGCCGAAAAAGTCGTGAATTTTGTAAAGTCCAAAGGTGACGCCGCAAACGTGCGAGTGCTCGATTTGTGTACGGGCAGCGGGGCGATTGCGATAGCAGTTGCGCTCAATACCGGTTGCAAGGTTGTTGCGACTGACATATCCGCCGCGGCGGCGGAAGTCGCAAAAGCCAACGCGTTGAGCGCGGGCGTTTCCGTCGACGTGAGAACGGGCGACCTTTTCGACGCTGTCAAGGGCGAAAAGTTCGACATCATCGTCACAAATCCGCCTTATATTCCCTCGGCGGACATTGCCACGCTGGACGGCAAAGTCAAGGATTTCGAGCCGATTTCCGCTTTGGACGGCGGTGCCGACGGGCTTGACTTCTATCGCAGGATTGCCAAAGACGCGGCAGACTATCTCGCGGAAGGCGGGGAGTTGTGGTGCGAATTCGGAATGGGACAGGCAAACGACGTTGCTGCGTTGTTCGACGGGTTCGACACCGAAATTTTCAAGGATATGGAAGGCGCAGACAGAATGTTGCACGCCGCAAAAAGGAAAGATATATGAAAATCAGCGAAGGAATGCTCGCAAAACTCCAAAAAATCAAAGCCCGTTATCACGAAGTAGGTGATATGCTGGCGCGTCCCGAAATTATTTCCGACCAGTCGGCGTTCAAAGCTTTGTCCAAAGAACATTCCGATTTGCAGCCGATAGTCGAGTGTTTCGAAGTTTACACCACTCACAAGAACCACTTTGACGAGTGCACCGAAATGCTGTCCGTGGAACAGGACGCCGAAATGCGCGAAATGCTGAAAGAGGAGCTCGACGAGTTGCGCGAAGCTCTCGACCGCGACGTGAACGACCTCAAAATTTCCATGTTGCCCAAAGACCCCAACGAGGACAACAACGTCATCATAGAAATCCGCGCGGGAGCGGGCGGCGACGAAGCCGCACTGTTCGGCACGGAACTTATGAAAATGTACCGCCATTACGCCGACCGCAACCGTTGGAAGGTGGAAGAAATCAACATGAACTACACCGAACTCGGCGGCGCGAAGGAGCTCGTGTTCATGATTGCGGGCAAGGGCGCGTACGGTAAACTCAAATTCGAAAGCGGCGTTCACCGCGTTCAGCGCGTGCCCGAAACGGAGTCGCAGGGCAGAATTCATACGTCTACGGTTACGGTTGCCGTTCTGCCCGAAGCCGAGGACATCGAAGTCACAATCAACGAAAACGACCTCAAAATCGACACTTACCGCAGCGGCGGCGCGGGCGGGCAGCACGTCAACAAGACGGAGTCCGCAATCCGTATGACGCATATACCCACGGGTATAGTCGTCGAGTGTCAGGACGAGCGCAGTCAGATAAAAAACAGAGAAAAGGCTATGAAGGTGCTCAAATCACGTCTTTACGACTATTACCAGTCGCAGGCGGACAAGGAGTACAGTGAAACCCGCCGCGCGCAGGTCGGTACGGGCGACAGAAGCGAACGTATCCGCACCTACAATTTCCCGCAGGGCAGAGTTACCGACCACCGTATCGGGCTTACGCTTTACAGCCTTGACAAATTCATGCTCGGAGAAATGGACGAAATGATTTCCGCTTTGTCCATTGCACTGCAAAACAAAATGTTGGAGAACATCGATTAAAGGAGACGGATTATGATTGTCAAGTACAACAAGAACCATCACGTCATCGAAGAACACGCCTACAAGCCCAGTCTGCAGGACGTAGCGCACCCCAATCTTCACCGCAAGATTTTTACATACGGCGAAATTCCGAAAACGGCGTTCAATATGCGTCACGTTCCCATGGAATGCCCGAAAGACATATTCATCACCGACACGACTTTCCGCGACGGACAGCAGGCGTGCAAACCTTTTGCAGTCAAGGACATCGTCAATCTGTACAAAATGCTCCACCGTCTGGGCGGTCCCAACGGACTTGTAAGACAGAGTGAGTTTTTCCTTTACAGCGACAAGGACAAGGAAGCCATAACCAAGTGTCTCGAACTCGGATACGACTTCCCGCAGATTACCTCGTGGATACGCGCAAACGAAAAGGATTTCGAACTGGTCAAACAGTTCGGCATCAAAGAAACGGGCATTCTGGTGAGCTGTTCGGACTACCACATCTTCAAGAAGATGAATCTTACCCGCGCGCAGGCTATGGAGAAATATCTCACCATAGTCAAAAAAGCCCTCGAACGCGGTATCGTTCCGAGATGCCATTTCGAAGACATCACGAGAGCGGACTATTTCGGATTTGTCGTGCCGTTCGCAATCGAGCTCATGAAACTTTCGCAAGAGAGCGGCATACCCATCAAAATCCGTGCCTGCGACACTATGGGCTACGGCGTGACCTATCCCGGCACCGCGCTTCCGAGAAGTGTACAGGGCATAATCTACGGTTTCCGTTACTATGCGGAAATCCCGTCCGAACAACTCGAATGGCACGGACACAACGATTTCTATAAAGCGGTCACCAACTCCGCAACCGCGTGGTTGTACGGCTGTTCTTCCGTCAACGCGACATTGCTCGGCATCGGCGAAAGAACGGGCAATACGCCGCTTGAAGCCATGGCAATCGAATACGCGTCGTTGCGCGGTACGACGGGCGGAATGGATTTGTCCGTAATTACGGAAATCGCCGACTACTTCGAACACGAAATGGGATTTGAAATTCCCGAACGCACGCCTTTCGTCGGCAAGAACTTCAACGTGACCAAAGCGGGTATTCACGCGGACGGAATGTTGAAAGACCAGGAAATCTACAACATTTTCGACACCGAAAAAATCCTCGGCAGACCCGCGAGAGTGGTCGTCGACAGTTTCAGCGGAATTGCGGGTATTGCGTTCTGGATTAACTCTTATTATTCCGTGCCCGCCGATATGAAAATCGACAAGCGCGACCCGCTCATTGCGGCAATCAAAGAGCACGTCGACGCGCAGTACGCTCTCGGCAGAACCACGGTTATCAGCGACGAGGAACTTGCGGAAATGTTCCGCGAACTCGACCCCGAACGTTACGCGCAGTTCAGCAAATTCGAATAACAGACAACGACTGCGGCGGCGGTTCAATCCGCTCGCGGCGCGCGTGCGCATCGACGTGCGCACCAAAATAGGGCTTGTATTTCTATAATATTTTTTATAGAATATAAGCGGAGGTGACTATGATAAAACTCATCACCGGAGCAAAAGGCACCGGCAAAACCAAAATCATCATCGATATGGCAAACGACAACGTCGAAACCGCAAAAGGCGACATTGTCTTTCTCACCGACACGGACAGATATATGTATTCGCTCCGCTATCAGGTACGCGTCATCAACACCGACATTCTGAAACGCGCAGGCGAAAAAGTGTTGAACGAACGAGAACTCATCGGCTTTATCAAAGGCATTCTCGCGGGCAATCACGATATAGAAAGTTTCTACATCGACGGCGCGCACCGTATGCTCGGCAGAAAAGTGACCGAAATGGAAGACTTCTTCACCGACATTTACGCCGTTGCCAAGAACACCGAAACGAGATTTATTCTCACAGTCAGCGAAAACGAGGAGAATTTCCCCGAATTTCTCAAAAAGTATCAAGGAGAAGTATGAAATATCTCAGCACCAGAGATTCTTCCAAAGTCTATACGGCTGCGGAAGCAATCGTTAAAGGTATATCCGATGACGGCGGACTGATTGTTCCGTCGTCTTTCCCGATTATCGACGGAAAACTGCTCGACAAACTCTGCGATATGGACTATCCCGAAAGAGCGGCAACCGTACTCGGAATGTATCTCGAAGAGTTCTCTTACGACGAACTTCTCGACTACGCGCGCAAAGCGTATTCCCGTTTCGACGGTGACGATCCCTGTCCGCTCGTAAAAGTGGAAGACGGTCTTTATATGCTGGAACTCTGGCACGGACCCACGTTCGCGTTCAAGGATATGGCGCTCACGCTTTTGCCGCATCTCCTCGTTGCGTCCAAGAAGAAACTGGGCGACAACGGCAAAACCCTCATTCTCGTCGCAACCAGCGGCGATACGGGCAAAGCGGCGCTCGAAGGTTTCAGAGACGTCGAGGGCACGGAAATAATCGTATTCTATCCCGCAAAAGGCGTCAGCGCGATGCAGAAACTGCAAATGACCACCCAGCAGGGCGGCAACGTGCACGTGGCGGGCATCAACGGCAACTTCGACGACGCGCAAACCGCAGTCAAAGCCATTTTCACGGATAAGGAAGTAATAGACAAACTGAAATCCCACGGCATCGAAATGTCGTCGGCGAACTCCATCAACTGGGGCAGACTGGCACCGCAGATTGCATACTACGTTTCGGCGTACTGTGACCTGCTGACAAGCGGCGAAATAAACAAAGGCGACAAAATCAACTTCGTCGTGCCCACGGGCAACTTCGGCAACATACTTGCGGGTTACTATGCCTACCGTATGGGCATTCCCGTCGGCAAGCTCATTGTCGCGTCCAACGCCAACAACATTCTCAGCGACTTCTTCAATACGGGCAAATACGACGTCAACCGCAACTTCTTCAAGACGATGTCGCCTTCCATGGACATTCTCGTTTCCAGCAACCTCGAACGCTTGTTGTTCGAAGTGTCGGGCAGAGACGCGAAGAAGATAGCGGGCATATATTCCGACCTCAAAAAGTTCGGCAAATTCGAACTCGATATGTCCGAACTCGACCTCGATGTGTTCGAGGCGGGCTGGGCGGACGAAGAGGACACCCGTGAGGCTATGGCGAATTTCTTCGACCTCGACGACTACGTGCTCGACCCGCATACGGCGGTTGCCGTCAGCGTGTACAGCGACTACGCGGACGAAACGGAAGACGAAACGCCCACCGTCGTAGTGTCTACGGCAAGTCCTTATAAGTTTGCCTGCGACGTGTACAACGCCGTCGCCGACGCTCGCGAAACGGACGTCGAAAAAGCCGTTATGAAATTGCAGATGTTCACGGGAGCGGAATGTCCCGAAGGTATTCTGCAACTCAAATCCCTGCCCGTAAGACACAAAACCGTAATCGAAAAAGACGGCGCAAAACAGGCTGTCTACGATTTCGTGTTGGACAACGAAAATTGACGTTTTAACACAATCAGGAGTTTATATGCCCGAAAATAACGATAAAACGCAAGTTGAGAAAAAGAAAATCGTGCTGAGCGGCATTCAGCCTACGGGTACGATTACGCTCGGCAACTATCTCGGTGCCGTTGCCAACTGGGGCAAAATGCAGGAAGAGTTCGAGTCGGTGTTCTTCATCGCAGACCTTCACGCCCTCACCGTAAAACGCGAACCTGCGGAGTTCAGACAAGCATGCACGAGTTTCTTCGCGCAGCTGCTTGCCTGCGGTATCGACCCCGAAAAAGCCGTGCTTTATTTCCAGTCGCACGTTCACGAACACGCCGAACTGCAATGGATTCTCAACTGCAACACCTATGTCGGAGAAGCGTCCAGAATGACGCAGTTCAAGGATAAGAGCGCAAAGCACGCCGACAACATAAATATGGGACTTATGGATTATCCCGTGCTTATGGCTGCCGACATTCTGTTGTTCCAGACCTCGCTTGTTCCCGTCGGCATCGACCAGAAACAGCACCTCGAACTCACCCGTGACATAGCAATCCGTTTCAACAACCGTTACGGCGACACGTTCACCGTGCCCGAACCTTACATTCCCGCCACGGGCGCAAAGATTTGTTCCTTGCAGGACCCCACGGCGAAGATGTCAAAGTCCGACCCCGACGCAAACGCAACCGTGTCCGTCATCGAGGACGAGGCGAGCATTGTCCGCAAGTTCAAACGCGCGGTTACCGACAGCGGCAACGAAATCGTCGCGCGTGAAGACAAGCCCGGCATTACAAATCTGCTCAACATTTACGCCGCAATCGAAGGCAAGACCGTGGAACAGGCCGAACGCGAGTTTGCGGGGCAGGGTTACGGCACCTTCAAAATTGCGGTCGGCGAAGCCGTCGCCGCGAAGTTCAAACCCGTGCGCGAAGCGTATCTTCGTTATCTCGGCGACAAGGCGTATATGGCGGAAGTCGCAAAAGCGGGCGCGGAAAAGGCAGCGTGGATGGGACGCAGAACGCTTGCCAAGGTCAAACGCAAAGTCGGACTCGTGTCTTTCGACAAATAGTGCGGGATTTTTTCGGTAGGTGCGGTGTGTGCGTTAAACCTACGGGTGCGCGTTTATTGCGTGGCGCGTGTTAAAAAGCGTGGTGCGTGTAAAACCGCAATATGCGCCTTGAACCGCAACGCCGCAAAACAGTATTGTCCGTATTATTAATTTTATATTAAGGTTATAATCGTAAAGTTGCAGAGGTGAATTGTGTTCGGTTACGTCATACCCGACAAGAATAATATGTACATCAAAGACTTCAACGTCTTTCAGGCATATTATTGCGGGCTGTGCAAGGCGCTTGCCAAAACCGGCGGACCCGCAACCAGACTTTGCACCAACTACGATACGACGTTCTACAATGCGCTGTTGCATTCGATAGCGGGCAAAGAGGTCAGATTCGAGCGAAAACTCTGCCTTTTCAACGGCAAGAAAAAGGCGGTTGTGAAGTGTGACGAACTGACTGCAAAAGTTGCGGACATATCCGTGTTGCTTGTTTACTACAACGCGGACGACGACGTAAAGGACGGCAAGAAGTCCCGCGCTTTCGTCAAGGGCAGGTTGTATGCAAGAAAACGCGCCGCCGCGCGCAGGTTGCCCGTCATCGACAAACTCATGCGCGACAGCTTTGCAAGGCTTGCCGTGCTTGAAAAGCGGAACTCGGACAACATCGATATGGTTGCGGACTGTTTCGCGTCGCTCATGCGCGACATAACCCGCGAACTGGTGCCTACGGACGAAAACGTCGATACGTTCACTTACAATATGGGCAGGCTGGTTTATCTGTTCGACGCCGTCGACGACGTTGAAAAGGACGAACAGAAAGGGCGGTACAATCCTTTGCTTGCGGCGTACGGAAAGTGCGGCAGCAAGGCGGAGTTTCTGGAAAAAAACGCGAAGGAACTGGATTTTCTTCTGCGTTCAACCTATAATAGAATGGTCGGAGCGTACAACGCCATGAACATAGTCGTCAGCGAAGGAATGCTGTCGAACACCGTTTATCTCGGCGTGAATATGCAGATGGAGCGATTGCTCAAAGGAGAAGAAAAATGCCAAATGACCCGTTTGTGATTCTGGGTGTCGAAAAAGGCGCGTCGCAGAGCGAAATTCTGGAAGCCTACAAGAAGAAACGCGAGTACTATTCCGCTCACGTATTCGACGAGGGCGAAGCGGGGGCAGACGCCGCCCGTATGTTGGAAAAACTCGACGCGGCATATCAGGACGCAATGAGTTATTCTCACGAAAACGCAACCGTTGACGGCGGAGAAGGAAACAGCGGACAGTTTGACGCTGTCAAGGCCGCAGTCAGCGCGAGAGATTTCGCAAAGGCTCAGTCGTTGCTTGACGATATGTATTACCGCGGCGGCGAATGGCACTATTATCAGGCGATAATCTTCTACGAAAAGAACTGGCTCAACGAAAGCAAAAAGCAACTCGAGCTTGCTGTCGACATGGATCCGGAGAACGAAAAGTACAAAAAAGCTCTGGAAAACATGAAAAAGAAAATCGACGGCAGCAACGCTTTCAACGGAGCGCAGCAGGGCGCTGACGGTCAGCAACAGAACGGACAACAGTACCAGTCCCAGCAGACCTACGCAACACAGCGCAGTTATCAGCAACAAGCTCAGCCTACGGCGGCGGACGGATGCTGTCAGGCTTGCCAGTGCGCAATCTGTGCGGACTGCTGCTGCGAATGCATGGGCGGCGACCTGATACGTTGCTGCTGACACAACACGACGAATGAAAAGAAAGGGCAGACTGTCACCAAGGACGGCAACTTACGCGCTTGCGCTTGCGGGAATATCCGCCGCGCTTGCGCTTTTGTTTGTCTGGCTGGGCGTTGTGGTGAGATACGTCACAATTGCCATGTTTGCTGCGGCGGGGTGCGCGGTAATGGTGCCCATATCCAAAAAATATTACGCGTCGGGCATATTCGCTTACGCAGTATCCGCGGGGCTGTCATTTTTGGTGGGCGACATCACGGCCGTTACGGGATACGTCATTTATTTCGGACCAATGGCGGTCATATCCGCGATAATGTGGGAGAAGAACGTCAAATGGTTCATTTCCTATCCCGTTAAAATCGTATTCATAAATGCCGCGCTTGCCGCGCTTTACTACGGTTTGCAGGCAATCGAAGTCATAGCCCCCGACGTTGCGGCAAGGTTCGATTATTGGGCGATTGCAATTCTCGGAACCGTCGGCTTGTTGCTCATTGACCTGCTTATGCAGTACGTATATGCCACTATGCGCAAGATAACGGCACGCGTTATCCGTGACAAAAACACCGCGGAAGTCACGGCGGAAGAGATAAGGCAGGAAGACGAAAAAGAGGACGAGGACAACCCGTTCGGCGACGATTTCAGAAAGTAACGGCGATACCGCAGTGCGATGTACACGAACGGGAATGAACCCGAACACGTTGTTTGTCAACGTGACGCAAGCGATGTAAACAATCAAGGAGCGTCAAAGTGTCAAAATTAAAGAAAAACACAAAACAGGCAGTTTATATGCCTGTTTTTTCATTGTAAAGTTGGTTTTGCGTTTTGATTGAAGATTGTTTTTTGCGTCCGGTATCTGATTGACTTGGCAATATCGTTGCAAACAGAATAGGGAAGTCAGAGGTTCAGGAACTTCACTCCCGCGTACATAACGTCTTCTATCGAGCGGTTTTTCAGGGAGTAATAAATGATTTTGCCGTCGCGGCGCTGACGTACTATGTCCGCCACACGCAGAAGTCGCAACTGGTGCGAACAGGTGGTCTGGTTCAGCCCGAGAACGTGAGCAAGGTCGCCTACGCACATTTCCGAAATAGACAGAGCGCATATTATCTTTGCACGCGTGGCGTCACCGCACGCCGAAAAGAACTCCGACAGCGTGTGCAGGGTTGCGTTGCGCGGCACGTAATCGCGTATGAGCTGAACGGTTTTGTCGTCAAGCAATGTTTCCATACCCGAATTATAATTCCCACGCGCGCGAAAATTTTGTGTAACTTTGTCGAGGTTCTACGCATATTGTGATAAAAAGTCGGAGGTGTCGCGTATGACTTTCAACGAAAACTGGTTTCTGTTTCTGCTCATCGTTATGGCGGTGTTCGCCTCCGACGGGACGGTTTCGAGCACGGAAACAGCCGTTATGATTGCAATTCTGTTCGCTTTGACCGTAGCGGGTCCCACACTGGTTTCGTCGGATACGGACTCCGACGCCGACGACCGCAACTGTTTCTGCAACAAATGAGCCCAGATAATTTTTTTCGCTGTTTGATTTGATTCGATACAAATAAATTCACGGTAATTTGGGAACTCGCACGTGCGCATTGCTCCGCGCACGTGCGCAACTCGCGCCCGAAATCTATTTACTATTTTCGGCTTAAAGGGTATAATAACCCCGTGGACTTCAAAGCGAAACTCAAAGACGTGCCGGAAAATCCCGGCGTTTATATGATGCTCGACAGCGACGGGGAGATTATCTACGTTGGCAAAGCCAAAAATCTCCGCGCACGCCTTCGTCAGTATTTTTACCGTTCGGGCAACAAAACCGCAAAGGTTATGGCGATGCTCGAACACGTCGCGGATTTCAGGTACATCATCTGTCCGAGCGAAGTCGACGCGCTCGTCACCGAGAATAACTTAATTAAGAAACATACGCCCAGATACAACATTCTGCTCAAAGACGACAAGGCGTATCCTTTCCTGCGTATAGATATGCGCGAGGATTATCCCGCGATAACGCTTGTGCGCAAACTGCGAAACGACGGAGCAAGATATTTCGGACCGTATATGCAGTCCGTCAACGTCAAGGATATTTTCGACCTTATACACACGGCTTTTCCCGTCAGGGACTGTCGCCGCGATTTGTCCAAGCCTTCCCGTCCTTGCCTGAACTACCATTTGGGCAGGTGTGTCGCGCCGTGTTCGGGAAAGGTGAGCAAGGAAGAGTATCACGCGGAGATTGGAAAAGTCATTGCGTTCTTGCGCGGAAACGACAGGGAAGTGGAGCGCGTTCTCAACGAGAAAATGATGAGGTTCGCCGAAGAAGAGAACTTCGAAGTCGCGCTGAATTACAAGAACAAACTCAAAGTCCTCGACAACATCGTGCGCAAACAGGTTAGCGCGTTGCCCAAAGACTTCAACCTGGATATATTCGCATACGAAACCAACGGGGTGCTCGGTGCGGTCAATATGCTGGTAGTCCGCGGCGGCAAACTGGTCGGCGGCGAGAACAGGGTTTTCGAGTCGGCGGACGAGGATATAGCGTCATACATTTTCCAGTACTACGCGCACAATGCACCCGTATGCGACGAAGTCGTAACCGACGGAGTGGAAAACGCCGACGCTCTGGAAAAGGCGGTGTCCGAGCTTGCGCACAGAACCGTCCGCGTCGTCGAACCCAAACAGGGAGTCAGACGGCAGTTGCTTGATTTGTCGCATTCCAACGCTTCGCACGCCATGGAGAAACACGGAACGACGGAAGAACGGAAGAGAGTGCGCACCGAAGGGGCGGTTGTGCAACTTGGAGAACTGCTCAATCTGCCCGTGTTGCCCAACAGAATAGAGGCGTACGACATATCGCATATATCGGGCACGGACAAAGTCGCGAGTATGGCGGTTTTCGAGGGCGGCGAACCCAAAAAGTCGCATTACCGCAAGTTCCGCATCAAAACCGTGGAAGGCAACAACGACTTTGCCTGTATGAAAGAAACACTTACGCGCAGGCTCAAAAGATTGGAAGAAGGCGACGACGAGAGTTTCGGAACTCCGCCCGACCTCATTCTTATAGACGGCGGCAAAGGACAGCTTGCTTACGCTTTGGAAGCGTTGCGGGAGTGCGGCAGGGAAGACCTCGAAATTTTGTCGCTTGCAAAACGCGAAGAAGAAGTTTTTCTGGGGAGCGACCCCAAACGCGCAATCATACTTCCCCGCGACAGCGTGGCATTGCAGATGTTGCAGAGAGTACGTGACGAAGCGCACAGATTTGCAATCACCTATCACAGGACTTTGCGTTCTAAACATATGTCCGAAACCGTGTTGCGGCAGATTGAGGGCATAGGCAAAAAGCGCGCCAACGCGCTGATTGCGGCGTTCGGGTCTGCGGAAAACGTAAAGCACGCGTCGGCGGAAGAAATCGCGGCAATCGACGGTTTTTCGTCCGCCCTTGCAAGGGAAATCCTCAAAAAACTGAACGGCGCGGGTATCGCGACGGACAACAGCGCAGATAACGGCGGCGGTAAAAGTGACGCAAGTTTTGCGAGCGGAGTTGACAGCGTTGACGGCGTTCAGGGTAGTTCTGTCGGGAACGGCGGCGGGAGTGACGCCGACGGTGGCGCGGAGTGATTTTAAAATATTACAAGTTGAGAATTATCGCGCGTTGATGTATAATTGATATTCCACGGAGGATATATGGCTACGTCCGAAAAAGATAAGGAAAGAAAAACTTTTTACGTGTCTCCCGAAAAGTTCGCAAAAGACCTCGACTTGACGTTGGTTTATGCGCCCGAAGGGGATTTGTGTTTCCGTTCGACCGCAACCAACCGTCCCGGTATGCTGTTTGCGGGATTCGACGAATTTTTCCCCGCGCACCGCATTCAGGCACTCGGCAACGCGGAAATGGCGTACCTCAATTCTCTCGGGGAGAAGTTCCGTGAAATGCAGCTCGACAGGCTGTTCTCGAAACGCGTGCCCTGCGTTATCGTGTCGCAGAACTACACGGTGGGCGAGAGTATGACGGAAATCGCGAAACGCTACGGCGTGGCGCTTTTTGTCAGCAAACAGACGACGTCGGCAGTCGAAAGCGACTGCGTGCACTATCTCACGACCGCGCTCGCGGAAAGCGATACCATTCACGGCGAACTGCTTGACATAAGCGGTATAGGCGTGTTGCTCCTCGGCGAAAGCGGAATAGGCAAATCGGAAACCGCGCTCGAACTCGTGCACCGCGGTCATATGCTTGTTGCGGACGACCTTGTCGAAGTCAAACGCATAAAGAACAAAATTTACGGTTATCCCTCCAAGATGACGGCAAACCTTCTGGAAGTTCGCGGAGTGGGTCTCATCGACGTCGAGGCAATGTACGGCGTCGGCGGCGTGCTCAACCAAAAACGTATCCACCTCGTCATCGAAATGGAGAAGTGGGACGACAACAAGAGTTACGACAGACTGGGTGACGAAGCGTTGACGTACGACATACTCGGCGTAAAGTTCCAGCGCATAGTGGTGCCCGTGTCGGCGGGACGAAACCTTGCCGTCGTTATAGAAGCCGCAAGCCGAAACTTCCGACTGAAAAGCATGGGCAGGGACGCGCTCGACGAACTGTCTCTGCGACTTATGGAAAAGAACAGACCCCGAGAAATCGACAACTGAATAAGCGGGCATTGCCGAAAGGTGTGCGGCGGGCAGGATTAAAAACGCGACGTCGGCATACAATTCGGTATGAACCTTGACGACAAAAAGAAAACCGAACTTGGCGCGGACGAAAAATCGCGTTCGGAAACGGCATTGCAGGCGGACGCGGAATATGCGAACGCAACGGAACTCGTGGACGAACTTGCAACCGAACTCGGAGTGCGCGTGCTTGCCGACGTTTCGGCAACCGAACTTACGACGTTCCGCGGCGGCGGAACCGTGAAAAGAGTGTATGTTCCCCAAACCGTCGGAGTATTCGCGGAGTTTATGCGCAGGACGACGGAGACAATCGGCGTGCCGCCTTACGTTCTCGGCGGCGGCTCGGACACTCTCATAAAGGACGGGGAAGTGCGCCGTCCCGTTGTGTGGACGAAAGACCTTTGCGGCATAACTTTGCGGTCGGGAAAAGTCGTTGCGGAATGCGGCGTTAAAATTTCCGCGCTCATTGCGTTCGGCAGAAAACACGGGTTGGGCGGAATGGAGTTCTTGCAAGGCGTGCCCGCAAGCGTCGGCGGAGCCGTAAGGATGAATGCGGGAGCGTTCGGGGCAGAAACGAGTGATTATATTGACACAATAACGTGTTTAAGTGCCGATTTTGGCAAAACGCTGGAAATTCCGCGTGACGAAGTCGGGTTCGGATACCGAAAAGGCGCGGAGTATACGGTGGTTTCGGCGACGTTTGCGCTTGCCGAGATGAGCCGAGAAGAAAGTGCCGCGAGAGCCGCCGAGTTCTTAGCGATGAGAAAGCGCAGGCAGCCTGCTTTTCCGTCCTGCGGGAGCGTGTTCAAAGGTGCGGAGTTGCCCGCGGGATATTATATCGACCGCGCGGGGCTCAAAGGCGTGAGAAAGGGCGGTGCCGTCATTTCTCAGAAGCACGCGAACTTTATCGTCAACGAAGGCGGTGCGTCCGCCGCAGATTATCTTTGGCTTGCGGATTTTGCCCGCGAGCGCGTGAAAACGCTTTTCGGAGTGGAACTCCAAAGAGAGTTCGAATTGTTGGAATAACCGCGTCGGATGCGGAGTTACGGAGGATAAATCCGTTATGGAAATCTGGGGAGATTATCACATTCATACGTGTGCCAGCGACGGGCAGGGACACGTCGCGGACAAGTTTGCCTGCGCAAGCGCACGTGGGTTTACCGAAATTGCGGTTGCCGACCACGGGTTCGGCGCAATTCTGTTGGGGCAGACGAGAAAGAAGTTTGACGCGCAGACCGCCGACGTGCTGAAAGCCAACGCGATGAAGTCCGTAAAGGTGTATCAGAGCATAGAGTGCACGCCTCTCAACGAGAACGGCGACCTCGACGCTCCCGACGACATCATAGAGAGATGCGACGTGCTGCATATGGGGTTTCACAGGCTTATGAAACCGCACGTCATACGCCGCAACCCGACTTATTTCCTTGTCAACGGCTGGGGTACGTCCTCGGCGCGTGACGAAGAAGAACTGGTCGAGTTCAACACCCGCGCTTATCTCAACGCGCTCGAACGCTATCCCGTCGATATAATATGCCATCTCAATCACAGGGCAAAAGTCGACGTCAAGCGCATAATCAAAGTCGCCGAAGAAAAGGGCATATACATCGAACTCAACGAAAAACACATCGAAACGTTGGAGGGTTGCATCGACATCTTGTTGCAGTCCGACGTCAGGTTCATTATGGGTTCGGACGCGCACCGCACCGACAAGGTGGGGTCGTTTGTCAGGGTAAAGGATTTTATCGCAAGACACGGCGTGCCCGAAAACAGAATATGCGGAGTGGGAATATCGCCCGTTTTTCACTCCCAAAAAGGTTTTGCTCCGAAACGGGAGGACATATGACATTCAAAGAAAACGCAAGCAACGAACTTCTTACCGTTCTGCCTGCCGACGAAAAAGGCATTCTGGCTTTTCTCTGTGCGGCGGCGAAACAGGCGGGTTCGATAAACATCTGCGCAAAACGCAAAAATCTCGTGTTTGCGCTGTCGTCCTATGCCGAGTGTCTGGCGGTGGTGGATATGCTGAAAACGCTTTATCCCACCGAGTTTGAAATCAGCATGGAACACGTAAAATCGGGGTCGCGCAAGGGTAACACTTCGTACAGCGTCGCCGTGCCTACCGGGTTCACGAAACAGGCTCTTTCCGATTTGCACCTCGTGTCCGACGACGGAAAGGAAGACGAAAGCGTAATCCCCGATTTCGTGACGGAAAACCGAGCGCTTGCGCTCAGTTACCTCAAAGGTCTGTTCATGGTGTGCGGCAGCGTTTACGTTCCGTCGCACGGAGAGGACGACGAAAAACGCGAAGGATACCATTTCGAGTTTATGGTCGAAGACGAGCAGTCGGCACAGGAGATAAGCGAACTTCTGCACAGGCTGGGCGTCAACGCGAAAATCAGCGAGCGCGGGGCGAATTTCCTTGTCTATCTCAAAGACAAGGACGAAATTCTCACTATGCTTGCGCTTCTCGACCTCGGCGACAGCGTTCTGAGGCTCAAATCCATAATCGACGAACGCGAAACGGCAAACAGCATAAACCGCGTCACTATATGCGAAGCCGCAAACCTCGACAAAACGTATGCGGCGGCGTCCAAACAGCTTATGGAAATCGGCATAATCGAAGAGCGCGACGGGTTGGACTCGTTGAGTCCCGCTTTGCGTGAAACGGCTTGCGCCAGAATGGAGTATCAGCAGGCGAGTATGAGCGAACTTGCGGAAATTCTCGGCATAACCAAAAGTTGTCTGAACCACAGACTCCGCAAAATCTCGGAAATCGCGGGAGCGGATACGGACGCACAATAACGACGGATAACGGAGATACAAATGAGTGATTTCGTACACTTGCATTTACACAGCGAATACAGCCTTCTCGACGGTGCGATAAGGCTTATGCAGAACGTTTTGTCCGATAAGGAGTCGGACAAAATCCTGCACGTTTCGCCTCTTTGCGACGCGCTCAAAGAAATGGGTATGAATGCGGTCGCAATCACCGACCACGGCAACCTTTACGGTGTACATACCTTCGTCAGCGCTATGCGCGACCACGGCATCAAACCCATTATCGGCAGCGAATTTTACGTTGCGGACAACCTTTACGTGAAAACGCCCGAAAATCTGCACAAGCGCGACCACCTTATCCTGCTTGCAAAGAACCTCACGGGTTACAAAAACCTCATGAAACTTTCCACGATTTCCTTTGTGGACGGTTTTTATATGAAACCGAGAATCGACCTCGACACTCTCGAAAAGTATTCCGAAGGTCTGATTTGCTGTTCGGCGTGTCTTGCGGGCGGCATTCCGTCGCTGCTTCTCAAAAACGACTACGAAGGCGCGAAAGCGTACGCGTTGCGCCTGAAAAATATGTTCGAGGAAGGGGACTTCTACATCGAATTGCAGGACCACGGACTCGAAGAAGAAAAACGTATTCTCAATACGCTTGTCAAACTTGCCCGCGATATAGGCGTCAAGGTCGTCGCAACCAACGACGTACACTATCTGCGCCGCGAGGACGCCGACATTCAGGACACGATGATGTGCATCAACCTGCAATGCAAAAAGACGGACTCGGTAAGCGTGCGTTTCGACAACGACAATTTCTATCTCAAAAGCGGCGAGGAAATGGAAGAGCTTTTCTCGTGGATACCCGAGGCAATCGAGAGTACGAGAGAAATCGCCGACAAGGTGGACGGTGACTATTTCGTCGTCAAGTACAAAAAGACGTTCATTCCGCACTTTGAAACGGAAGATATGAACGGCAGGGATTCGCGGCAGTACCTTTACGACCTTGCGTGGAAGAACATTCACCGCAGATACTCGGAAATCACGCCCGAAATTCAGCAACGACTGGACTACGAACTCGGCGTAATCAACCAGTGCGGTTTCAACGACTACTTCCTGATAGTCTGGGACTTCGTGCACGCGGCAAAACAGCGCGGCATTCCCGTAGGCCCCGGACGAGGCAGCGGCGTCGGAAGTCTTGTTGCGTATTCGATAGGCATAACCGACGTTGACCCGTTGCGCTATAATCTGCTGTTCGAGCGTTTCCTTTCCGTCGAACGCGTATCCATGCCCGACTTTGATATAGACTTCTGTTTCGTACGCCGTCCCGAAATCATCGAGTACGTCGTGGGCAAATACGGCGCGCCCAACGTTGCGCAGATTATCGCGTATTCCACGATGAGTGCGAAGGCGGCGGTCAAGGACGTCGCGCGCGTCTTCGATGTTCCGTACACCGACGCCAACAACTGGGTAAAAGACATTCCCGTCGGTAAGGTTCTGCTCCGCCAGTGCCTTTCGCCGTCGAGCAAACTGTACTCGGAAGATTTTGCCAAACTTTACAATTCCAATCCCACGGCGAAAAACGTCATCGACACCGCAATTCAGCTGGAAGGCATGCCGCGACAGACGTCGATGCACGCGGCGGGCGTCGTCATTTGCGGCGACCCGATTGTCGAGCACGTTCCGCTTTCGAGAAACGGCAACGATATAACCACGCAGTTCGATAAAACCATGGTCGAGGCGCAAGGGTTGCTCAAAATGGACTTCCTCGGTCTCAAAACCCTTACCGACATAAGCGAAGCTCTCAAACTTGTCAAAGAGGACAAGGGCAGGGTTATCGACTTCAACGAACTCGGTTACGAAGACCCCAACGTTTACAACCTCATTGCCAGCGGCGACTGCGAAGCCGTGTTCCAGCTCGAAGGCGGCGGCATAAAGAAGTTCATGATGCAGTTGCAGCCGAACAGCCTCGAAGACGTCATGGCGGGCATTTCAATGTACCGCCCGGGCCCCATGCAGTTCCTTGACATCTTCATTCAGGGCAAACGCAACCCGCAGGGCGTCAAGTACGCGCACCCGTTGCTCAAAAAAGTTCTGGAAACCACTTACGGCTGCATCGTCTATCAGGAACAGGTCATGCAGATTGCGCAGATTATAGCGGGCTATTCTTTCGGCGGCGCGGACATAATGAGACGTGCGATAGCAAAGAAAAAGCTCGACGTCCTTATGGAACAGAAAGAAATATTCCTGCACGGCGGCGTTCTGCCCGGCGACACCACGCAACGTCATATTCCCGGAGCGGTTGCAAACGGCGTCAGCGAAGAGATTGCGGCGGAACTGTTCGAACAGATACTGAAATTCGCCGAATACGCGTTCAACAAATCTCACGCTGCGGCGTATGCCGTACTTGCGTATCAGACGGGCTTTTTGAAATGCTACTATCCCACGCACTTCATAACCGCCGTTATCAACAACCGCATAACCAACGCCGACGAAACCAAACACTACATCAACTATCTGCGCCGTATGGGCGTCAAGATACTTGCTCCTGACATCAACCGTTCCAAAAAGGTATTTTCCATCGAAAACGACAACGTCCGTTACGGGCTTATGGGCATTAAGAACGTCGGCGAGCAGGCTATGGAATTCGTTCTCCGCGAACGCGAGAACGGACCTTTCACCGACATACGCAATTTCATCGAGCGTTGTTCCGGGCAGGTCAACAAGCGCATGATAGAAAGCCTTATAAAAGGCGGTGCGTTCGATTCTTTCGGCAAAACGCGTTCCACGCTCATGGCGTCTTACGAGCGCATAATGGACGCCGTGAACAGCGACAAAAAGAATAAGATGGACGGGCAGATGTCCTTGTTCGACGACCTCATCGAAGACGTAACGGTCAAGTACACCGAGCTTCCCGAATACGACAAAATGCATATTTTGGCGGGGGAAAAAGAGGTCCTCGGCATGTACGTCAGCGGTCACCCTCTCGACGACTATTCCGACACGCGGCACGAATTCGATTTCGACACGTCGATGCTATTTGTCAAGGACTACGACGAAAACGGCGAAGAAGTGTCCAAAGTAAACTCCGAACTCGGCGGACGCACGGTGAGAATGGGCTGTATCATTGAGTCGTACGAACGCAAGATGACGGGCAAACAACAACGGTTTGCGGTGGGACGTCTTGAAGACAGAGAAGGCGCAATCGCGTTTTCCATGTATCCCAGAGCATACGAACAGTACGGAGCTTTGCTCGACGGCGACGCGCCCGTCAAAGTGTACGGCAAAATCGACCTGCGCGACGAGAGCGAACCCAAAATCAGCGTGGAAAAACTCGAACCGTGGCAGAATTCGCAGAAGAAGGAGAGCAATTCAGCAAGCGGCAAAGAAGTGGTGTACGTTTTCATAGAAGACGACACCGTGCGCAAACTTGTCGCGGGCGTGCTTGCAATGTTCCCCGGCGAAGTTCCCGTCAGGGCGCAGGTGTGCGAAAACGGCAAAATGTGCCTTAAATCCTTCAAGCAGACCGTCGAACCCTGCGACGAACTCATTCGCAGAATAGCAAACATAGTCGGCGACGCGAGAGTGCGTTACGACAAGCCTTCCGTCAAGAAATAAACTTGGTCGGATAAACATTTTCGGATAAATACAGTCGGATATAAAGCCGCGGCGGACGTATCTTTTCGTCCGCCGCGCATGTAAAGCAACGTTAAGATTTTCCGCAATTCGCCTACGGTTTGCCCGTGGTATGTTGCGGACAACGATTTTTGACAAACGCACGTTTATGTGCGTTTAACCTTATCCGCATTGCGGGTAAGATTATTTTTTTGCTTTACTTTTTAACTATTCGATTATATAATGAATGCGTATACGCGCTTTTTGGCGTAAGTCCTACAAAAAGAGGTAAGTTTATGGCGAAAAACACCCCCAACAAGGAAAAGAAACTTGCAATTCTCACCAGCGGCGGCGACGCGTCCGGCATGAACGCATGTATCAGAGCGGCAGTCCGTTATGCTATGAGCAAAGGATACGAAGTTTACGGCGTGCGTCACGGCTACGTTGGACTTATCAATGACGATATATTCGAAATGAAATACAGCAGCGTTTCCAACTGCGTGCATACGGGCGGTACCATTCTCCGCACGGGCAGAACAAGCGAATTCAAGAAACCCGAAGTTCTGCAAGCCGCTGTCCACAACCTCACCAAACGCGGCATTCACAACCTCATCGTCATCGGCGGCGACGGTTCTTTCCGCGGAGTAGAGGACATTCACCAGAACGCCGACATCAACGTTATCGGCATTCCCGGTACCATTGACAACGATATGGGTTACACCGACTACACAATCGGTTTCGACACTGCGTGCAACACCGTTCTCGACGCCATGCTCAAACTGCGCGACACCATCACTTCTCACGACAGAATAATGGTTCTCGAAGTCATGGGCAGAGCCTGCGGCGACATCGCGCTTTATACCTCCGTTGCGGGCGGCGCGGAATACGTCATTCTTCCCGAAGCTCCCGTTGACGTCGACGCAATCGCGGCAAGCGTCAAGAAAGGTTTCGACAAAGGCAAGACCTCGACCATTATCGTGCTTGCAGAAGGCAGAGTCGATGTAAAAGACGAACTCATGGAAAAGGTCAAAGCGTCCACGGGCAGAACGGTCAACCACATCGCATTGAGCTACATTCAGCGCGGCGGCACGCCTTCGATGTTCGACAGAGTTCTTGCAAGCCGTATGGCGGTGCGTGCAGTCGAACTCATCGAATGCGGGCAGAGCGGCAGAGCGGTCGGCGTACGCGGCGGCGACCTCATCGATATGAACGTCATCGAAGCGCTCAACTACAAAAAGGAATTCGACACCCAGCTTTACAACATCGCACAGAAAATCAGTAAGTAAGTTTTCGGAATATTGCGTTTTCAAACCGAAAACCGCGCACTACAAAAACAGACTCCCTTGCAATCGCAGGGGAGTTTTTGTATTGTCTTTTTAGTATCGTCTTTTTTTTCTATTCGTGCTTTGTTTTGTTTAAGCAGGTATTATATTCAGTCGGGGTAGACGAAACGACGGTTTTTCGCAAGGTCGTCGCGGTATTTCTGTACGTAGTATTTTGCCATGTTCAGGTTCTGTTCGGAGAAGTTGCCGCATTCTTTGGGACGTGCGCCCGGCACTTCGCCGTCGTACGAAAGTATGAAGTCGCACATCGCGATTACGTTGTCCGCAACGTCTTCGGATTTGAGGTCGCCGAACATAAGAAGATAAAATCCCGTTCTGCAACCCATAGGTCCGAAATATACGATGTCGTTTGCACGTGCGGAGTTGCGAAGATACGTCGCGCCAAGATGTTCGATTGTGTGCACGGCGGGCATATCCATTACGGGTTCGCGGTTGGGCATGGTAAAGCGGAGGTCGAACGTTGTGACCGTCACACCGTCGCGGGAGTCTTTGCGCGATACGTAAAGCCCGGGCATAAGCGTCAGGTGGTTGATGGTGAAACTTTCTATCGTTTTCATTTTGCCGATTGAAACTCCTTGACTGTCGTTTACGGAATTTTACCATTCCGCGCGGATTCTTGCAAGTGTAATGTATGAGCGCAAGTCGCGGATTGTCATTTTTGCGGCGGAACACGGTTTTCGGAAAAGACTCTTTTGTGAATGCTTTTTTCTTTCGTCAGCCGATTTTTGGGTGTTCGGCCGTCAATTGCGGCGCATTTGCGCACATTGCGCACGTAATTTGCGCGCGCGCCAAAGATGTCCGTCTTTTTGCTTGCGAATTCCGCGCAAAAAAGTTATTATATTGTCGACGCAGATTTCTGCCAAATTCGTTTTAAGGAGTCGTTATGAAAAATTTGAAAGGTGCGTGCATTTTCGGTCAGAGCGGCGGTCCCACTTCCGTTATCAACAGCAGTGCGGCAGGCGTTTTCATCGAAGCGCTCAAACAGGACAACATCACCGCCGTTTACGGCGCGGAACACGGTATCGTCGGTATCCTCGGCGAGAAATTTTACGATATGTCCAAAGAGGACCCCAAAGAGCTGGAACTCTTGAAATATACTCCTTCTTCCGCTCTCGGTTCCGCCCGCTATAAACTCAAAGACGCGGCAGAGGACGACACCGATTACAAACGTATTCTCGAAGTGTTCAAGAAATACAACATCCGCTATTTCTTCTACAACGGCGGCAACGACAGCATGGACACCTGCAACAAGGTCAGCAAATATTTGCAATCCGTAGGTTACGACTGCAACGTCATCGGCGTGCCCAAGACCATCGACAACGACCTTTACGGCACCGACCATTGCCCCGGATACGCAAGTGCGGCGAAATACATTGCAACCACCATTATGGAATGCAACCTCGACGCCAAAGTGTACAACTTCGGTCTTGTCTGCATCATCGAAGTTATGGGAAGAAACGCGGGTTGGCTCGCGGCTTCCGCTGAACTTGCAAACTACAAGGGTCTCGGCGCAGACCTCATTTATCTGCCCGAAATGCCTTTCGACGTGGATAAATTCGTGGCTGACGTCGCGGCTGTCTGCGAAAGAAACGACAACAAGTGTATCGCAGTTGTTTCCGAAGGCCTCAAAACCGCGGACGGCAAATACGTCGGCGACTTCAAAGCGGGCGCAAACGACTTGTTCGGACATGCAACTCTCGGCGGTCTTGCCGGCATTCTCGGCGGCATAATCAAAGAACGCCTGAACGTCAAAGTCCGTCCCATCGAACTCAGCCTTATGCAACGTTGCGGCGCACACCTTGCGTCCAAAGTCGACGTTGAGGAAGCATTCAACGCGGGCGCGTTCGCAGTCAAATCCGCAGTCGCGGGCGAAACCGACAAAATGGTCGTTTTCGAAAGAGATTACAACGCGAAAGAGTATTCCTGCAAACCCGTTCTTATGCCTCTCGAACTTGCGGCAAACACCGAAAGAACGGTTCCTACCGAATGGATTACCGAGGGCGGCAAGGGTATCAGCGAAGAGTTTGTGAAATACGCGCTTCCTCTCATTCAGGGCGACGCGAAAGCACCTCTCGAAGACGGTCTGCCCAGATTTGCGAAACTCAAAAAGATTTACGCGCAAAAGTAATTTTATCGACAACTCAACGGAAGGCGTCGGCGACACGGTTACGTGTCGTCTGCGCCTCTGTCATTTTTTGAAACAATGCGGGCTCCAGCCCGCGTCACGGAGATAATATGACCAAAGAAAGACTCCGCATAGGCGACGAAATCGAAGGTACCGTATCCGACTTCGGAATGAGCGGCGAGGGTATAGTCAAACTCGGCGCATACCCCGTGTTCGTTCCTTTTGCCATTGTCGGCGAACAGGTGAAAATAAAGATAACCTATGCAAAGAAAGATTATGCTTTCGGTGAGCTTATCGAGGTTTTATCTCCGTCAAAAGACCGCATAAAACCCCGATGCCGTTATTTCGGGAGATGCGGCGGCTGTGATTTGCAGCATCTCGACGCACCCAGGCAAGAGGAAGTCAAGCGGCTCAACCTCGTGCGCACGCTCATGAAAAACGCGGGGCTCGACATTGTCGTTCCCGAAGTTGTTTCGGGCGCGCGTTGGGCATACCGCAACAAACTGTCTCTGCCTTTCGGGTCGCTCGGCAAACACGGCAAAACCGTACTCGGTTTCTACGAGAAAAAGTCGCATTGGGTCGTTCCCATGAAATCCTGTCCGCTGCACGGCGACTGGGCGGACAAACTTATTGCCGCGGTTACTGCATGGGCAAACGAAAACGGCATAAAAGCCTACGACGAAAAGACCGGCAAAGGACAACTCCGTCACCTTGTGGCGCGTTATGTCACAACTCTTTCCGTGACCGTTGTCGTCAACAGCGACAATCTGCCGCACGCAGACAACCTCGTTAAAAAACTGGACGCGGTATTCGACGGTTATGCGTTGTACGTCTGTCCCAACAAAACGCGAACCAACGTGATTATGGGCGACTCCGTAAAACTGATACACGGCAAGGAAACCCCTCAGGAACTCGGCGCGTTTTCGGCGGTTGTATCTCCGCTCAGTTTCTTGCAGGTCAACGACGAAATCCGCGACAGGCTCTATTCGGATGTGTGCAAAGCGCTTGACGGGTTCGAGGGCGATATAGTGGAGCTTTATTCGGGTGTCGGATTGCTCACTGCGGAAATTGCTTCGCGGCTTCCCGACGCAGAAATAACGGCGGTCGAAATCGTGCCGTCGGCGGTTGACGACGCAAGCAGTCTTATGAAAAAACTCGGGCTCGACGGCAGAGTGACGGAAATTTGCGCCGATGCGGTGGAGTATATGTCTTCGCTCGAAAAAAGCGAAAACTGCCGTGCCGTAGTAGTCGACCCGCCTCGCAAAGGTTGTGACGCCCCCGTGCTCGAAGGTATTGTCAAAGCCGATTTTGGCAAAATAGTTTACGTTTCCTGCAACCCAGCAACGCTTGCTCGCGACTTGAAATTCCTGCTTGCAAACGGCTATACTTTGACATCTATTCAACCTTACGATATGTTTCCGCAGACCATGCACGTCGAAACTTTGGTTGTGCTGGAAAAGAGTTGGACAAAGTAAAAAGTGCAGAGTGTAAAACATCAAATTTAAAACGGGTGAATTTCAGGTGCACCCGTTTTATTGTTTGGAATGAAACTGCGTTGAAAATTCTTTGCAGATTTATTTTTTATGTTTGTTGTAGCTACTCGGATTACGGCTATGTTAAGCGTTTAACGAACTCTAAGAAATTTATTCGCGGACGAGGTCTTCGGGTTCTTCCATGTCGGCGGCAATACCGTCCGCAAATGCGGGTTCGCGTACAAATACGTCTTCGCTTGCTTGCAGATTGGCACTTTTGCCCCAGTTGCGCATGACAAGGAATTTGTTGCCGAGAAAACTGAGTACGAATGCGGTGAAGGAACCCACAAGTTTGCCTGCATATCCGCCCACCGTTTCCGCAACCGCCGCATCGGTTCCGTTTGCAATCATGGAGTTTGCAGACGCTCTCGTGATTATGCCGCCGAGGTAGGTGTTGAGCAGAATTATGCAAATCATAATTATCGCAAACATAACTCCCGACACGACAACGTTGTTGGTTGCTTTGAAAGTTTTTTTGCGGTTGAGAACGAAAGTTGCGGTTTGCGCGAGTATGTTGGACACAAGGAACGCGATGAAAGTTCTCGTATGGTCGTAGCTGAACAGGAACCATTTGAACGGCTCGTCGTAATCTTTTATGCAGAGTTCAATGAGCGTAAAAGATATATATTCGATTGCAAAACAAATAAGAGAAACGAGAGTATAAACGATAATCTGACGGATATTCTCGTGCGCCTCGAAAAAAGGCTTGATTTTTTCCTGCCACAAAGACGGTTTTTTTACTGTGTTTTCCATACAACTCCCCCTTTTTAACAATAAATATTTTAGAACCGCGCGGCAGTCGTGTCAATAAGCAATTTTACTTAGAAAACCCACAATCGCCGATTTCGCGCACGAAAAGGGCGGTTCAATGAGTTGAACAAGGAAAATAAACGACAAATTCAGTCATATGTCCGATTTCTCGAAGGTGTGCGACAAGTGTGCATTTTGGTATTGCTATGTATAAAAAATTGTGTTACAATTTAACCAATGTTGATAAAGGAGAAAGCTTATGGCTGATTTGAAAAAACTCATCGATAACAAAGCTAAGAGCGCGCAGTATATGGCGGACGAGATTGCTCATATCTGCAAGAACATCCCCAAGCGCGGCCCCGGCGACGAAGGCGAGAAAATCGCTTGCGAGTACATGGCGGACGTCCTTAAAAACGATTGCGGTTGCGAACGCGCCGACGTCGAATCCTTCAAGGAAAATCCCCATTCCTTCCTCGGTTGGATTTACTTTACCATTACTTTCGCACTCGCGGGTATGATTTTGTTCTTCTTCATGCCTGCACTCGGCGCAGCTCTCATTGCACTCGGCTTTTTCATCATGGTAGTGCAGTTCGGTATGTACAAGAAACTCATTGACGGTTTCTTCCCCGAAAAAACCGGACACAACGTTACTGCTATCAAGAAATGCACCGGCGAAGTCAAGGCGAGAATTTTCTTCAACGGGCACCCCGACGCAGCGTGGAACTGGCCCGTCAACAACAAATTCGGCGGCGCGGTTTACGAAGGACACATCGTTGTCAGCGTTCTCGGCGCATTGATTGCTCTTGCACTCAACATCGCAGCGGCGGTCAGACTCGAAGGCGGCTATCTCACTTCCTTCGCGCTCACCGACTATACCGCGGCATACGGCGAAGCTCTCTTCTGGTGCGGTATCGCAGTGCTCGTTTTTGCACCTTTCCTCTTCCTCATGTACTTCATGTGGGATCCCAAGACCATTGTTGACGGCGCAAACGACAACCTTACCGGTTGCTATATGGGTATTGCAATCCTCAAAGCTCTGAAAGACGAGGGTATCGAACTCAAACACACCGAAGTCGGCGTCATCCTTTCCGGTTCGGAAGAAGCGGGTCTCAGAGGCGCAAAAGCATGGTGCGAAAAGCACGCGGGCGAATTCGACGACGTTCCTACCTGGATTTATTCTTACGACACCATTCATGACGGCAAGTTCCTCGGCGTCAACTACCGCGACCTCAACGGCACGGTCAAAGCCGACAAGGAAGTCAGCGACTGCTTCATGGAAAGTGCAAAAGAACTCGGCATCAAGTGCAACAAAACTCTGGTTCCTCCTTTCGGCGGCGCAACCGACTCTGCGGCGTTTGCACAGGCGGGTTACAAAGTCACGGGTATCACGGCACTCAACCACGTTCTCGAAGATTACTATCACACGCTTAAAGACACGGCGGACAACCTTGACAAGGACTGCCTTGCGGATTGCTATGCAATCAGCGTGAGATGCCTTGAAAAGTTCGACGAGAAGTTCGGCAAGTAAAAGACAATGTACATAAAGCTCCGCGCTTTGCGGAGCTTTTTTGTTTGCTTGCTTTTTACAAGATATGGCGCGTCGTTTTACATTCTGCGATTGAACGGACGGCGTAATTGTGATAAAATTGCATTGTCCCGAAAGACGGGGCAGTACTACTCAGGAGAAATTATGCAGAAAAAAACCATTGCGCTGATTGCGCACGACAACAAAAAAGCCGAAATGGTAAGTTGGGCAATGAAGAACAGGGAAGTCCTGTCGCGTTTTAACCTTTGCGGAACGGGAACGACTGCAAAACTTGTTGCCGAGGCCACCGAACTCGATATTTTCAGATACCTTTCGGGTCCGCTCGGAGGCGACCAGCAAATCGGTGCGAAAATAGCGGAAAGACAGATTGACATCGTAGTGTTTTTCTGGGACCCGTTGCAGGCTCAGCCGCATGACCCCGACGTAAAAGCGTTGCTGCGCATTGCCGTCGTTTACGACATTCCAATTGCAACAAACAAGGCGACCGCGGATTACGTCATTACCTCGTCCCTTCTCTAACTCAGCTGCAATGAGGATTAACGGCATTAAATACGGCTTTTAAGTCGTTTTTCCGTCTGTTTGCCGCGAAAATCAGTATTTACATTCACTATAAAATGTTTTATAATTATAACAGCATAAATTAAGGAGAGAATCATGGACAAAAAATTCGAACCGCTGTTTACCCCGTGGAAAATACGTGACGTCGAAATCAAAAACCGTATCGTCATGTGTCCTATGGGCGGAACGTCGCTTTTCGGTTGGATGGAACCCAACCACTTCGACAAAGTGGCCGCAGAGTTCTTCATCGACAAAGCGAAGAATAACGTCGGTCTCATTATCCCCGGTATCGCGCCCATCAGAGATACCATCGGCGGAAGATGGCTTTATCAGAACAAGGGCATGTTCAAGAAGCTGAAAGTCTTTATGGATGAAATCCATAAGTACGGTGCAAAGCTTTTCGTACAGCTTACCGCGGGCTTTGGTCGTGCGTTTGCAATCACCGACGACCTTGCTATGCTTCACAACAACAAAGTGCTTGCCGCGCTTGCGAAACCCATCGTGGATATATCCGCAATCTGCGCGTCGCCGAGCGAACTGCCTTCCCGTTGGGCGGAGAACGTAAAATGCCGCGCCCTCACCAAGAAGGAAATCAAGAAGATGGTTTACGCTTTCGCACAGACTGCAAAGCTCTGCAAGGAAGCGGGCGTAGACGGTGTGGAAGTTCACGCCGTGCACGAAGGTTATCTGCTTGACCAGTTCACACACAAATACACCAACCACAGAACGGACGAATACGGCGGAAGTTTTGAAAACAGATACCGTTTCCCCGTCGAAATCGTCAAAGCAATCAAAGCCGAATGCGGCGAAAATTATCCCGTATCTCTCCGTTATTCCGTCGTCAGCAAGACCAAAGACTTCTGCGTCGGCGCAATGCCCGGTGAAGACTTTGTCGAAATCGGCCGCGATATGGAAGAGAGCGAACGCGCCGCAAAATATTTGCAGGATGCGGGCTACGACATGCTCAACGCGGACAACGGCACCTACGATGCATGGTACTGGGCACATCCGCCGGCCTATATGCCTCAGAACTGCAACCTCGACGACGTCGCACACATCAAGAAATTTGTCGACATCCCCGTGGTTTGCGCAGGACGTATGGAACCCGACGTCGGCGCACAGGCAGTCAAAGAAGGTAAGATTGACGGCGTCGGCATTGCGCGTCAGTTCCTGACCGACGGCGCGTGGGTCACCAAACTCATGGAAGACCGCCTCGAAGACATTCAGCCTTGTATCTGCTGCCACAACGCTTGCTTTGCAATGGCACACTACAAGGGCGTTGCCAACGACGAGACGATGGACGATGCGGCGCACATGGCGAGATGCGCTCTGAACCCGCAGACCATGCAGGGACACAAGTACGACATTATCCCCGCAAAGAAGTCCAAGAAGATCGCGGTTATCGGCGGCGGTGTCGGTGGCATGGAAGTCGCGAGAATTGCAACGCTCAGAGGCCATAAGGTCACCATTTACGAAAAGACAGACCGTCTTGGCGGTATCTTTATCGCGGCGGCGGCACCTTCCTTCAAAGAGAAAGACCGTGCGCTCATCGAATGGTACAGACGCCAGATTGCAAAACTCAACATCGAAGTCAAATTCAACACCGAAGTCAAGGACATCACCAAACTCGACGCAGACGAAATCGTCATTGCAACGGGTGCAAAGGCGCGCAAGGTCCGTATACCCGGCGTTGAAAACAGCATGGAAGCAGTCGAATATCTCGAAGGCAAACCCGTCGGCGAAAACGTCGTTATCATCGGCGGCGGTCTGAGTGGTTGCGAAATCGCGTATGACCTCTTCCTGAAAGGCAAAAAACCCGTCATCGTCGAGATGAAAAACGACCTTATGGCAATCCGCGGATTGTGCCTTGCGAACTCGTCTTATCTCAGAGACTTCTTCAACTACAAGAAAGTCCCCGTATACCTCGAAAGCAAGGTCAGCAAAATCAATCCCGACAGCGTCGTTATCTGCGACAAAGACGGCAAACAGACCGAAATCAAGGCAGACAGCGTTATAGTGTCCGTAGGATACGTTCCCGCACCGATAGCACCCAAGGCTTCGCACGTACACCTTGTCGGCGACGCAAACGGCGTGGGCAACCTCAGAACGGTTGTATGGCGCGCATGGCAGGTTGCGGAAAAACTGTAATTTTACGACAACGTATTCAAAGAGGTGCGCCATGCGGCGCACCTCTTTAAGTAAAAACGGCAAGGATTAAATCCACTTGCACCCGAACCGAAAATCGGGCGAACAAAACAAAGCCAAGCCCCGATGTCGACGTGATTCTGCGCTGGCGTAAATCGGAGAGGGCGGCATTAAAAACCCAATATTCAAAACTCAAAAGTATTAAGCGGTTTTCGTAAGAAATCGGAAAACGCGTTTGTCAAATTGAAACCATGAACGAAAAAATAGAGAAATGTCTTGCCACGCTTGACGCGGCAGGAGTGCAGTATAAGTTTGCGGAACACGCAAAAGCCGACACAATCGACGACGTTTTGGCGCTCGGGTTGCCCGACACCGACAAAGTGGCGAAAAATCTTTTCGTGCGCGACGACAAAAAGTTGAATTATTACGTGCTGACCGTTCGACAGGATAAGCACGTGTCCTTGCGCGACGCGCAGGAAAAAATGGGCTCGCGCAAACTGTCCTTTGCTGACGAAGAGGATTTGAACAATCTTCTCGGGCTCGCAAAAGGGTCAGTCACGCCGCTCGGTTATATGAACGACGCGGCAAAAAAAGTCAAATTCGTGCTGGATGCGGAATTCAAGGGGCAGACGATTGGCGTGCACCCGAACGATAACACCGCGACGGTGTGGCTTGCCGCCGACGATATTGTCGCGCTCATACGCAAGCACGGCAATTTCGTTTACTATCTGCGTTTCTGACACGGTCGGTTTAAGAGCAAAACAGGGTGTGTATTTAAGGGGGAAATATGAGCCTGAACAAAATGGAAAAGGCTGAAATCCGCATAGTCGGATTTTGTGCCAATTGTATCGAAAGAACTTATTATCCGCTGTTTGCCAAGCGGTACAAGAACATCGTGAAACAAAGAAATCTGCGTTATGCCGAGAAAGGCAAACGCGCCGTGCTCGATTTGTTTTACAGAGAAAACACCGAAGCAAACAATACGAAAAAACCGCTCGTGTTTTATATTCACGGCGGGGGCTGGGTGTCGGGCATTAAGAACATTCGGCAGTTTTATTGTTATCATTGGGTAGATAAAGGGTATGTTTGTGCGAATATCGACTACGATTATTCGTTGGCGGAAAAACATCCCGACCATATCAGACAGATTTTCAAAGCGTTGGAATTCGTGCTTTCGAAGGCGGACGAACTCAACGTGGATACGTCCCGCGTCGTGATTGCGGGAGAGTCTGCGGGAGGGCATTTCGCCGCGCTTGTCGGAGCCGTGACAACGCACCCCGAACTTTACGACGAACTCGGGATAGACTTCCGTTTCAGAGATACGTTCAAACCTGCGGCGTGTCTGTTGCTCAGCGGCATTTACGACCCCGTGCGCGCGCTCGGAACGAAGTTCCCGCTCATCGGAGTTTACACACGGGCGTACTTCGGCGCGGGCAGAAAAGAGTTTCGCGAGGGGTTGCCCGCTAATGTCGCGGATACGGCGGCACCCGAAAGATACGCGGACAGCTTTTTCCCGCCGTCGTTCATTATCGGGTCGGACAAAGACAGACTCATGCCCGAGTCGGTGTCTCTCTACGAAAAGTTGCAGGCGGCAGGCGTGAACAGCAGGTATTATCTTTGCAAAGGCATCAACGGATTGCACGCCGCATCTCTTGACAGCGTACACGGCAAGTCGGGCAGGGAGTGTTTTGCTCTTGCCGAAAAGTTCCTCTCGGAAGTTCTTTGCAAGTGACACAATATATTTTTGCTCTTTGAAAATCCGATTAGAAACAATTTAACCAAAAAGAAGTCGCATGGCTTCTTTTTTCATTCTTTGTTGAAAATTTCGGGAAAATCGAGAATAAATCGGAATCGGTATTGACAATGTTGCGAAGCATTGATAAAATAAAATTGAATTTTAGTTTCCGAATTATGATTTTACAGGTGATAGTGTGGACAAAGAGAAGCTGAGCGAATTTCATAAAAATGCAATTCTTTCTGCCGCAAATGAACTGTTTTGCCAGTTTGGTGTGGAGAATACCACCATGAATATGGTGGCAAAACTTGCATCGTACAGTACGGCTACCGTTTATTCGTATTTCAGCGGGAAGGACGAGATATTTTTCACGCTTGTGCTTAAAGGTATGGAGTCTATAAAACATAAAATAGACGAAATTACTGCCGCCGACGGAGATTACGTTTCAAAGCATTACGCTGTTTGCAACTGTCTTGTTGATTATCAGCATGAAAAACCGTTGTATTTCGAAGCTATGACGGGACACATAAATATGAATTTTACAGCAGCGGATACGCCTGCGGTTTACAGACAGATTTTTGAAACAGGGAACAGTATAAATGAATCTTTGGGAAAACTGTTGCAAATAGGTGTTGAGGAAGGCATTGTCGCTCCCGAACTTAACAGCGAGTTGACGATATTTTATCTGTGGGGATGTATTCTCGGGACGATTCGCACGGCTAGTCAAAAAAATGATTATTTTATGCTGAACAGTGTTGAAAAAAAGAAATTGTTGGAGTTCAGTTTCCAGCGCTTGCTGTTCAGTCTTTCAAAAAATTAAGTTTTAAGAAAGCATAGGACGTTTCAATCGGTCGGGGGTTCGATGAAACAAAGACGCAAAAGCGTCAAGAATAAGGAGGAAATCTATGCTTTCTATTATTGCAGCAAAAGTGCCGGGTACAACTACGCCCGAAATGCTGGAAGAAGTATTGCAGGACGTGACCCAACTTAAATGGTACATTGTACCGATGTTTCTCGTTTTGCTTTACATCGTTTCCAACGAAATCCGCAACCGGAATTATAATATACTTTTTGGCGCGGCGGCGTTCTGGCTTATGGATGTTTTCAACGAAACATGGAACGCTATGGTTTACGCGACAACAGGTCAGCCTGTATGGGGGACTACGGCTGCGGGCGGTAGTGCATTGCAAATTCTCGTAGGTTACAATATAGAGATTTCGTTCATGTTCATGATTTTGGGAATAGTGGCATGTAAACTGCTGAAAACTACGCCTGCGGTCGCGGGAGAAAGTTTTTGGGACGGTAACAAAAACTGGCTCAATGACCCGAATAATATGTATTATAAGGCGAATGTGAATTATAAAAACCTTTTACCTTCGGAAAGAGTCTTAAAAAGAAAGGCCGTGCTCGGCAGAGTACTTCTTGCGGTGTTTGGTGCTGTTTCTGCAGTAATCATAGAGATTTTACTCAACGCATGCGGAGTTCTTACTTGGGAAAAATCCTGGTGGCAGCCTTCTATGCCGATAGTCCTTTTCCTTATCGGTTACTGTCCGTTTTATTTTGCGGCGTACGTCGTGCACGACCTTCCCAGAAAATGGCAGTTGGTTGCATTGGGCGTATTGTTTGCAATAGTTATTATTATGCTTATCGTAGCAGGATGCCTGGGTATGCTTGGTCCGCAAATTCCAAATGGTTTTCCGTATATGAAATAGCCCCGTCCGATGCCGTCCGAATTCCGAAAAGGGTTCGGACAGACGTCCTGAAAGCCTCCCCTTCAAGGGAGGCTTTTTCTGTATCAAGTAAATTTTATTTTGTAAGAAAACTGTAAGAATTTCGTCAAGACAGGGTAAGAAACGGGGAGTAAATTGGTATTGTCAGGAGGCGAAATATGAAAATAGTTGTTGCAATGACGGGTGCGAGCGGAAATATGGGCAGAGAATGTCTACGTCAGGTGCTCGAAATCCCCGAAGTGGAAAAAGTCAAAATTCTCGTCAGAAAAAACCGTAAAGACAGAGCTTTTGTCGCGGGTGCGAAAAGACAGTACGGAAAACGTGTACAGCCGATATACGGCGACCTTGCAGACAGAGCAAGTTGCGACGAACTCGTGAAAGACACGCAGTACGTATTCCATATCGGTGCGGTCATTCCCCCTCATTCCGACCACGATTTTGCGGGAACGCGTGCCGCAAACCTGCAAGGAACCTGCAATATGGTGGACGCCGTTTGCGCTCTCGGCGACAATCAGCCTAAGTTCGTGCACGTGTCGACGGTCGCGCTTTACGGACACCGCAATTATCTGCACCCTTGGGGCAGAGTCGGCGACCCTCTTCTTCCCAGCGTATACGACGTGTATGCCGCAACAAAACTCAAAGGCGAAAGGTACGTTCTCGACAGTCCTCTCAAATGCTGGGCTGTGCTTCGTCAGACCGCGATGTTGCACTACAACATGATGAAAGACAACATGAGCGACGGACTGATGTTCCATACCTGCGTCAACGTTCCTCTCGAATGGTCCACTTCAAAGGACAGCGGATTGCTCGTCAAGCGCATAGTGGAAAAGGATTTGCGCGGTGAAGTGGACTCGTTCTGGAAAAAGTGCTACAACATCGGCGGCGGCGAGAAGAACCGCGTAACGGGTTACGACTCCTATGACAAACTGCTCGGAACGATAGGTTCCCGCGCGGAAAAGGTCATGAAGCCGGGCTGGCATTCAATCCGCAACTTCCACGGACTTTGGTTTGCAGACGGGGACGTGTTGAACGATATGTTCGATTTTCAGCACGATACATACGACGATTTCTGCGACGCTATCGTCAAAAAACACCCCATATACCGCGCAGCGGCGCTTGTGCCTTCCAAACTCATTTCGCAAATCGGTTTCAAACGACTGCTCAAACACATCAATTCTCCTCTCGAATGGGTCAAAATCCGCGATAAGGGAAGAGTTCGCGCCTTTTTCGGAAGCCCCGAAAACCTCAAATGCATGGCAAAAAGCTGGAAGGATTTCCCCGTGCTTGCGAAGGGTGAGGTCGCGGACGGCAACATCGACTACGACGCAATCAGAAAGACGGAGAACCTTGCTAAGTACGGATTTTTGCTCAATCACGGTTACGACGAAAGCAAACCCGACAGCGAACTCGACATTCAGGATATGCGCGACGCGGCGGCGTACCGCGGCGGCAAGTGCATAAGCGAGGCCATGACCAAAGGCGACCTGTACACGAAACTCGTTTGGGAGTGTCATGACGGTCACCGTTTCGAGGCGTCGCCTTACACGGTGCTGAAAGCGGGTCATTGGTGTCCCGTCTGCTGTCAGCCCGAACCCTGGGACTTTGACAGACTTGCAAAATTCATGCCCTTCTACGCGCAGGTGTGGTACGACACTCACGCGGTGGAAGAGAACACGGAATATTTCTTCGGCGGTGAGAAAGGCGAAACCGCTATGTTCAGGAGGTACTGATGAAACGCGCGGGATTTTTCGTATTTTCGGCAAGCGGAAACACCAAAAGAATTTGCAAACTTTTCGGAGCCAACCTCGAAAATCACGGGTTTGAAAGCGAATACGTTGCGATAAGAAAGGAAACCGAAGTCAAGGACGTTTCGGCATATGACGTCATGTGCATTGCGTATCCCGTTCACGGGTTCAATGCGCCGCAGATTGTGCTTAATTTCGCAAAAAACTTGCCACTAGCCGATAAAAAAGGTTATTATATTATAAAGACCAGCGGTGAACCGCTGAAACTCAACGACGCGTCGTCCAGAAAACTGAAAAGAATACTTGCACGCAGGGGATACGTTTTCAAGGGCGAGTTCCATTACGTTATGCCGTACAACATGATTTTCCGCCATTCCGACGGCATGGCGGCGCTTATGTGGCAGGCGGCGCAGAATACGGCTCCCGCCGACGCCGCGGCAATGGCGGCGGGCAAAGACGTCGATTTCAGGGAAGGTTTGGGCGCCGTCGCGACGAGGTTTGCTTTTTCGGTGGAACGCAGGGG